>Ga0078972_1000226_pt1 | contig 233954 bp, 197 predicted proteins | sample YelNatPaOPGAMG01_FD_67568 | JGI IMG/M metagenome (GOLD analysis project Ga0078972, IMG submission 67568) | Hot spring thermophilic microbial communities from Obsidian Pool, Yellowstone National Park, USA - OP-RAMG-01 (SPADES assembly) (version 2) | ecosystem: Environmental > Aquatic > Thermal... | reverse complement strand
ATCGTAGGGCGGTTGCCCCCGCTCGTCCCGCTCATACACGGCGTAGATCCCCGACAGGTCCAACTCCTCCACCACCTCGCTTACGAAATACGCCAAGTGCTTCTCCGGCAGCCAGTCCTTCAGACTGGGCGGCAATAGAAAGTCTTGATCCGGTTGGTACGGCTTGTAGGTCTTCGACATGTCCGTTCTTGTGCCACATCCCCGCCTGTGAATTCAAGAAAAATCCGCAATTCTCGGACACGCTCCTAGGAGCCCACTGCCTTTATACCCCGCATGAACTTGCCTGTCAGTCCGGTTCTGCTCACGGATACGGTCATAATTGCTCAACCCAATTTGGCAGGGAACTACTGCTTCGGGCGGGTAAACATTGGGCAAGATACTGACATCCCGCCTAATTGCGCAGGATCACGTTCGACAGTCCAGGTCGGATTATCGGTCCACTGACATAAACCTTTCAGTGTTCTGCTCGTTAGAGGCTTGCCCGTAAAGTTTCATCAATCTCTCTCCACGCTAGTCCACTTTCACGTTCCGCCCAATCCGGCCACTCCGGTGGTTTCTCGTAAGCGGCTTTACACAGTAGCGCCACCGTCCTGGCGACCTTGGCCGGCAAGATGCCAGCGCTACGGACTGCTTCATTGCCCAGTTGCTTGTGAGACGCCGCACTCGATGGAGATGGGTGGGCATTCGTCACCCCTGATCCGAAATCCTGGAATAGCCCGCAGTCTTTTCAGGGCTTTCATCGGCCGTGTCGTTTCCGTTCTCGTCCCTATTGTCTCTGACTACGCGGGGCCGCAGTAGGGATTCGCGATCAACGCCCCTGCTGGTATTGCCTTCGCCATTTGTACAAAAAGTTGGCACCCCGAATCTCCTGTTTTCGAAGCTCAATACCCAGCCCGCGGATGCCTCTGTTTACGCTTCGACGGACGCCTCGCGGCGGGCGCCGCAAAACTCGAAGCCAGGATGGTTCGCTGCTCCTTTCCTGTAGGACTCTCTCATTCCCCTGCTACATGCCGATTTGTTCCGACGCACGTACAAAATCGGTACAAGTTGACCGTTCTGAGGGTGTTTTTCAGTAACTTAGCGTTGCCAACCGTGCCGCAAAATCAACGAGATACCATTACTAAGCGAGCCTCCGGAGCAACAGGTCGGGGGTTCGAATCCCTCCAGGCGTACCAACCTAAGCTCCGTTAATTCATTGAATTAGCGCACTTCCTTTCACGAACACTTTCCCTTTTTGGGGAACATTAGGGAACAACAAGCTCGCCAAGTTTTCGATCGCCTGGCGTTTGACGCCTTCAAGTGGGTGCGTGTAAATCATCGTGGTCTCAGGACTCGCGTGCCCGAGTAGCGATTCCAGGACGGGCACAGCGACGCCAGCGTTGCCGTTGTACGTACTGAACGTGTGCCGGAGTGAGTGCCACCCGAACCGCTCGATCCCAAGACGGGCGCAGGCCGGCCAAACCTGACGCCGCAGGAGGTTGCGATCCCGAAGCAGTGTTCCTGCAGCGCTTGGGAACAGCCAGTCTGACTTGCCCTCTCTCTTCGCAAGCCAGGCGTTGAGGACAGGAATGAGAGGAGCGGCAAGCGGAACTTGGCGCTCACTGCCGGAGGTTTTGGGGTTACCCACTCGTCCACAATAGACATCACGGCGAATGGAGACGCGGGTCTGAACAAGGTCCACGTCCTGAATCTGGAGTCCCAAGAGCTCTCCGATGCGAAGACCCGTCAACGTTCCCATAAGAAAAATCGTGCGCGCAGGCTCGTGAAGAGTTTGAGCCAGTTTGGCAATCTCGTCGGTAGTTAGCAGGCGGGCCTTCCGGCGACGTTCCATCGGTGGAAGCTCAATGCCCCGGGCGGGGTTCGACTGCACCCATTCCCATCGCTGTGCGGTCCCAGAGAGCTTGCTCAACAAGTTGCGGAAATGGGCGAGGGTTTGTGGCGAATATCCTTGATGTTGTTTTTGGCCGATCAACTGCTGGATGTGGATGGGACCAACATCGCACAGCTTCTGCTGGCCCAACGCCGGTAGAAGATGTTTGGTCATGAGGATTCGATAGAGGCGGCAGGTCGTGTACTTTAAGGTGGGCAGGGTTTCGGGGTCTGTGGAAGCTGCCCTGACCAAAAGGCGCAGCAAACATGTCGTAAGGGCATGGCAGTGAAGCGTTAGTTCCGGTGCCGGACCTTGAGAGATTCCGGATTGTCGAAGGGCTACGATGCACGGTTTGCCGCACCTCGTCGATATCGGATGCTTCGACAAGCGGAATAGCAAAGAGCAGCCGCAGCACGGAAATGACGCCGCATTCGATCACGCGCCGGTCTCAGTTTCTGACCAGGCAGATTCCATCAGCGTTGTACACCCCCCGTCAAAACGGCGAAAACATCCTCATGTTTTGCCTCGACGATAAGGGATTCTTACGGGTTCACTTATGGAGGCGTGGTGAATGCAATGGCAATTGACAGTGGGCGTAGATTGTCACATAATTGTTGGATGCAACAATTGCATCATGCAATGATCGCGGCCACCCCGCATAGTTGCGCTGCGGAAATCCTGGAAGTGGTCCCGGCTGTTATGCGGTTCATTCGCACCGAGATGCGCCGGTACCGAGGTCCTGACCTGTCCGTGCCGCAATTTCGCTCTCTGGTATTCCTAAGCAGCAGCCCCGGGGTGTCTCTCACGATATTGGCGGAATTTCTCGGGCTGTCGCTGCCCGCAACATCACGGCTGGTTGAAGGGTTGGTGCGGAGAAGCTTGGTGGACCGTCGCATTCCACCGGGAAACCGGCGCTCGGTATCTCTTTCAGTGAGCGCACACGGGAGGAAGATCATCTGTTCGGCGAGGCGAGCCACAGAAAGACGATTAGAGGACGTAATGGCTGCGCTGCCGACCGAAGACTGTGTGGCAATCCAGCGCGCACTCCGGGCGCTGCGGAAGAGATTCTGCCAGTAGCGATGTTTGAGGATTCGCAGAAGCGTCTGGGGAACCTGATGGAGATTTTTCGACGGCCAGGCCGCATTTTCAAGCTTTGATGTGCTGCCCAGCGTGGCCTGAGTCCGAATGGGGATTCGCTGCCTGCCGACGTTTGTATTTCTCGACGGCACAATGAGGAGGAATAGTCATTGCGGTTGCTAGGAACGAAACTGACAAGATGGAGGATAACCGCGTTGGCCGTGCTCGCGCCGCTTTATTTCACCGGATGCCAAAACAAGGCAGATCCGTTGCCATCGCAGACTGCGCCGATTGTTGAAGTAGCACCAGTCATCCAGAAAAACGTGCCGGTTTACGGCGAGTGGGTGGGCACACTCCAGGGTTACCTTAATGCCCGGATATCCCCCCAAGTGAGCGGGTACCTGATTCGGCAGGACTATCACGAGGGGGGCGTGGTTCAAAAGGGTCAGGTTCTCTTCGAAATCGATCCCCGCCCTTATCAGGCCGCGCTCGACCAGGCAAAAGCGCAGTTGGCGGAAGCTGAGGCACAACTGGCGAAAGCCACCCTCGACGTCCGTCGCGATGTGCCCGAGGCGCAGGCTCACGCGATCCCTCTCAGCCAACTCGATAACGACCGGCAGACGCAACTGGCGGCGCGAGCATCCGTCGAGGCGGGCAAGGCTGCTGTTGAGCAGGCAGAACTCAATCTTGGATATACAAAAGTACGGTCATTAGTTCCTGGAATCGCCGGAATCGCCACCGTGCAGGTTGGAAACCTGGTCGGGTCTTCCACCGTGCTCACGACGGTTTCCCAGGTGGACCCGATTAAGGTGTATTTTCCGATCAATGAGCAGCAATATCTCCAGATCGCCGGCGGAGGCGCGTCTGGGAAAGTAGACTTCTTGTCGCATGCCTCAATGATCCCGCTGCAATTGATGTTGTCTGATGGCAGCACGTACCCGTATCGCGGCAGAATCTTGTTCATTGACCGGCAGGTTGACGAGGCGACGGGAACAATCCAGGTGGTCGCATCATTCCCGAACCCGCACAATTTACTGCGTCCGGGGTTTTATGGCCGAGTTCGCGCCCAGATCGCAGTCCTCAAAGGGGCCTTGCTTGTTCCGCAACAGGCAGTGTCTGAATTGCAGGGGAGTTACCGGGTGGCCGTCGTGGGCCCAGACAACCGTGTCGAGCTTCGAACAGTCCAGGTAGGCCAGACGGTCGGCACGATGTGGGTGATTAACTCCGGACTGAAACCAGGTGAACGCGTGGTAGCCGAGGGGACGATGAAAGCACGCGCCGGAATGCCGGTAATACCAAAACCATTTGTATCGGCTGGAAACCAGTAAGCCATGTCACGTTTTTTTATACGCCGGCCTATTGTGGCCATCGTCATCGCGATTCTCACAGTTGTGGTAGGCGCGGTTACTGTTCTGCGTCTGCCGATTTCGCAATTTCCCAATATCGTTCCTCCCGAAACCAAGATCCAGGCGACCTTTGTCGGCGCCGACGCCGAGACGATTGCGCAATCCGTGGCGACGCCCATTGAAGAGCAGATGAGCGGCGTGGACAACATGAACTACATGTATTCGCTGAGTGCCACAGCCAACAATCAGATGACGATGATTGTGGATTTTGCGGTCAAGACCGACCCGAACACGGATTTGATTCTCAGTCAGATGCGCGAGAACCAGGCTGCCTCGCAACTCCCCGCCGACGTAGTCCGCTATGGCGTCATCGTTCAAAAGTCAACTACCGCTCCGCTGATGCTTGTGGCGCTCAACTCGCCCCATGGCACTTACGATGCAAAATTCCTGGCCAATTACGCTTATATCAACCTCTATGACCCGATCAGTCGGCTACCCGGCATCGGCAATGTCCAGATCTTCGGCTCTGGACAGTACGCAATGCGAGTCTGGCTGGATCCCGACCAAATGGCAAAGCTTGGAATCACTGTTCCGGATATCGTCAACGCGATCAATGCGCAGAACACGGTGAACCCTGCGGGGCAAATTGGCGGCCCACCGTCTCCACTGGGTCAGGAGTTCACCTATCCGGTACGGACCCAGGGCCGATTGGTTACCCCACAGCAGTTTGGCAACATCGTGATTCGCGAGAACGCCAACGGCGGAGTCGTGCGGCTGCACGACATTGCCCAGGTGGAACTCGGGACCCAATTCTACACGCTCCAGGGCCGGCTGAATGGAAAGCCGAGCGCAGTTATCGCCGTTTATCAGCTTCCCGGCTCAAACGCTGTGGACGACGCCCGGGAGGTGCGAGCCCTGATGACTCGGATGAGCCAGCGCTTCCCGCAGGATATGAGCTACGCCGTTTCGCTGGACCAGACGCTTGCGGTGACCGCGGGAATGAAGGAGATCCTGATCACACTCGGGATCGCCCTGCTGCTCGTTATTCTGGTGGTCTATGTCTTTCTTCAAAACTGGCGCGCAACTCTGATCCCTCTTCTGGCCGTGCCGGTCTCGCTGGTTGGAACTTTCGCGGTCTTCCCGCTTTTCGGGTTCTCCATCAATACACTTTCAATGTTCGGGCTGGTTCTGGCCATCGGACTGGTTGTGGACGATGCCATCGTAGTTGTTGAAGCCGTCGAGCGCCACATTGAGGAGGGGCTAACGCCAAAGGCTGCGGCTGTACGCGCCATGGAGGAAATTTCGGGCCCCGTGGTTGGAATCGCCCTAGTACTTTCCTCGGTTTTTGTCCCAACGGCCTTCGTTCCGGGCATCACTGGACGGCTCTATCAGCAGTTCGCGGTAACCATCGCCATTTCGGTGGTCATTTCCGCGTTCAACGCCTTAAGTCTCAGCCCGGCGCTTGCGGCGCTTCTCTTGCGTCCGGGAAAGTCGCGGGGTGGTCCGCTCAAGTGGTTTTTCGGCTGGTTCAATCGCTTCTTTGCCCGGTCGACAGACCGCTATATCCGCATCTCGGAGCAATTAATCCGCAAGAGCGTCTTTGCAATGCTGCTTCTTGCGCTGTTTGCGGTGGGAGCCGCCTTCTTCGGTGAAAAGCTGCCAACAGGCTTCCTGCCGGAAGAAGACATGGGCTATGCATACGTCAACCTTCAACTTCCAAACGCGGCTTCGCTCAATCGGACTGACGCCGCAGCAAGGCAAATTGAGCATATCCTGATGCACACGCCGGGCGTGCGTTATGTGACAAGCGTGGTCGGCTTCAGCTTGCTCAGCTACGTTCAGTCAACCAACAACGCCTTCTTCTTTGTCACACTTCAGCCATGGGATGACCGCAAAGAAATGAGCGAGGAAGTTTGGGCCATCGAGCACCGCTTAAACCAGGAGCTTGGGCGGCTGCCGGCGGGCACAGCCTTCAGCTTTTCACCACCTGCGATTCCCGGCGTGGGAACTTCAGGTGGGTTTACCTTCGTCCTCGAGGACCGTGGCGGGCACGGGGTCCCTTACCTGGCGGAGAACCTATCAAAGTTCCTGGCGGCGGCGCGAAAGCGGCCGGAAATCGCGAACATCTCGACAACATTTCTCCCGGACGTACCGGAGGAATACGCCAGGGTTGACCGTGCTTCCGCGCTCAAGATGGGCGTTGCACTGCCAGACATTTATACGACGCTCCAGGGCTTCCTGGGAGGGTTGTTCGTCAATTATTTCAATCGCTTTGGGCGGCAGTGGCAGGTGTATATCGAGGGTCAGCCGGCCTTTCGAGGTAACACCGATGACATCAAGCACTTCTATGTGCGGAATTATCAGGGTCAAATGGTGCCGCTTTCGGCGCTTGTTCAGTTCCATCCAGAACTGGGGCCGGAATTCGTGATGCACTACAACGGTTTTAATGCTGCGCAGATTAACGGCAGCGCTGCTCCCGGCTACAGCTCAGCGCAGGCAATGGACACACTCGAGCAGGTGTTCCATCAGACGATGCCGGCCAGCATGGGCTTCGACTATATGGGAATGTCATTCCAGGAGAAGCAGGCGGAGAAGGGCGTATCCGCAGCAACGATTTTTGGGTTGTCGCTGCTCTTTGTTTTTCTGATTCTCGCAGCATTGTACGAAAGCTGGACGCTGCCTTTCAGCGTGCTCCTGAGCACACCTGTCGCTGTTTGCGGCGCCTTTGGCGCGGTGCTTTTGCGACGACTGTTCGTACAGAAATTCTACCCGGCCTACATGGTGCACATCGATAACGATGTCTTTTCCCAGATCGGAATGGTTATGCTGATCGGGCTTGCGGCGAAAAATGCAATTCTGATCGTCGAATTCGCAAAGAAGCAGTATGAGCAGGGTAAATCGTTGGCTGAGGCAGCACTCGGCGGTGCGCGGTTGCGGCTGCGTCCGATCCTGATGACTTCGTTCGCTTTCATCATGGGCTGCATGCCGCTTTGGTTTGCTTCGGGAACTGGTTCGGTGGCCCGCCAGATCATGGGAACAACCGTTGTGGGCGGAATGCTTGCGGCTAGCGCCTTCGGAGTCTTTTTTATTCCCGTGATCTTCTACGTGGTGGAGCGGCTGTCAGGAGCTAAAAAGGGCGAGGCGGCAGGCCAACTGGCCACTGAGGAAGCATCTGACGGGATCGACTGAATGAAAAAGCTCTTACTACTGGGACCGCTCATCTTCCTGACCGCCTGCACGGTCGGCCCGAAGTACCGGCGTCCGCCTGTCAGTGTGCCGCAGGTCTATCGTGCGCAAATGACTCCAGCAACGGCCGCTTCGCTGGGAAACGAGAAATGGTGGCAGGTATTTCAGGATCCGGTCCTGGTGCAATTGATCCACACCGCCGTCACCCGAAATTACGACCTGCGCATTGCCGCCACGCGCGTGATCGAATCTCAGGCAACGCTCGACATCGCGCATGCCAACCAGTTTCCATTCGCGAACATCGGCGCCGGGATTTTCAGCCAGCGGAATGCGAAGGTCACGAAGATATTTCCAGCCTATAAGATCAACGCGGGGCGCGTGAATCTTTCGGTAATCTGGGACCTGGACTTCTGGGGTAAATACCGGCGGGAAACCGAGGCGGCGCGCGCTGAGCTTCTTGCCACCGAGTGGGGGCAGCGAGCTGTGCTTTCATCGCTGGTTTCCAGTGTCGCGACAGCGTACTTTCAGCTTCGGGCCTTCGATGATGAACTGGAAATTGCAAAGCGCACACTCGCCACGCGCCAGGATTCACTTCAGCTCATTCTTGTGCTCGAGAAAAACGGCTCTGCCTCGCAACTTGATGTGAGCCAGGCTCAAGAGCTTGTCGATGCCGCCGCCGAAGCGATTCCTGATCTGGAACGCCAAATCCAGCAGCAGGAGAATCTGATCCGTATTCTGCTCGGTGAGAACCCGGGCCCGGTTCCGCGCGGCCGCCCACTTATTGAACAACCGACCCCAGCGAGAGTGCCCGCGGGGTTGCCCTCGGAACTGCTTGAGCGCCGCCCGGACATTCGCATGGCGGAGGCGAACCTGGTAGCTGCAAACGCCCAGATCGGCGTTGTGAAAGCAGCGCTCTTCCCTGACATCTCGCTGACTGGAACAGGAGGATTTGAGAGCTTCGCGCTCAATAAGCTCATCAGCACATCAGGAGAAATGTGGAATGGCGCTGTGAACGTGACCCAACCGGTTTTCGAAGCTGGAGCACTGCGCGCCGGTGTGCGGCTGGCCCGGGCGCAGTGGCGACAAATGGTTCTGACGTACCAGCAGACAATCCAGCAGGCCTTTGCGCAGGTCTCAAATGCGCTTATTGCCTACCAGAAGGACCGGGAATATCGCCGCCAGCAGCAAAAGCTTGCCCAGGCAGCAGAGGAGGCCAATCGCCTCTCGATGGTGCTCTATCGGAATGGTGGGGCCAGCTATCTACAGGTCCTGACGAGTGAAACAAACTACTTTGCGGCGGAATTGAACCTTGTTCAGGCACAGCTTAATGAGCGCCTTGCACTTGTTGAGCTCTATCAGGCTCTCGGCGGCGGCTGGCAGCAGTAAATGCTGCCTTATAAAGCCCAAACCCTCCGCCGAATGCGAGCCCGTTTTGGATTTCAGCATGGCGTGTCCGTTGACACCTGAGGCTGATGAGTGACAAGGGGAGTGCTGCGTAATTCTCCCGGAATCGCACGCGGTCATGGCTGACGAATGGAAGCCCAGTTACAGTCCGTGGCTGATCGCTGCGTCGGTGATGCTGGCCACCTTTATGGAGGTGCTCGACACCTCGGTGGCTTCTGTAGCACTGCCGCACATCGCCGGAAGCCTTTCGGCGAGCGTGGATGAATCCACCTGGGTTCTGACCGGCTATCTTATTTCCAACGCCATCGTTCTTCCTTCCACCAGCTGGCTCAGCAATTTCTTCGGGCGCAAGCAATACCAGATTATTTCCGTTTCGGTTTTTGCCTTTGCCTCCGCGCTCTGTGGGGCTTCGACGAGCCTCGCCATGCTGGTGACGGCGCGTGTCATCCAAGGGGCCGCCGGAGGCGGACTGCAACCGGTCTCGCAAGCCATCCTGCTGGAGAGCTTCCCGCGCAAAAAGCACGGCCAGGCGATGGCACTCTATGGGCTGGGGATCATCCTTGCCCCGCTGATTGGGCCGGCGCTCGGTGGCTGGATTACAGACCAATACTCGTGGCGCTGGGTCTTTTACATCAACATCCCAGTCAGTATCGCTGCCGTGCTGATGATTCATGCCTTCGTCGAAGACCCGCCTTACGCTCGCCGCGAAAGGAATTTACCGATCGACTATATTGGCTTCGGCTTTCTAGCGCTGTGGCTGGGCACCTTCCAGACCATTCTTGATAAGGGTCAGGAATCCGACTGGTTCGCAGCGGACTGGATCTGCTGGTTCGCAGTGATTTCTGCGGTCGCCATGCTGGCCTTCATCATTCACGAATGGCGGTCCTCGCATCCCTTGGTTGATCTGAAGGTCCTTCGCAACCGCAACTTGGCTGTGGGCACCTTCTTGATAGGGCTCATCGGCGTGGTGATCTACGGCACGACGACCCTGTTGCCACTCTTCCTGCAAGAACTGATGGGTTACACGGCCTATGACAGCGGCCTGGCTGTTTCGCCGCGCGGCATCGGCGCCGTATTTTCGCTGCTGATCGCGGGTCAATTGGTCGGCAAAATTGACAGCCGGGCGCTGATTGCCACCGGTCTCGTCATCCGCGCTACGTCCTTGTTCATGTTGGGTCATCTGAACCTGCAGGTCAGTATCTGGAATATTGTCTGGCCGAACATCATCAATGGCTTCGCGAATGGGTTTCTGTTTGTCCCCCTTACAACCCTCACCATGGAGACGCTGCCCAACGAGCAGATGGGACGAGGTACTGGCCTCTACAGCCTGACGCGAAACATGGGCGCCAGTTTCGGAGTTTCCATGGTCACCACAATGCTCGTCCGTGGTGGCCAGCGCCACCAAGACGTGCTCTCCATGCACATGACTCCCTACGATCTTCCCTTTCACAATCTTTTCAGCTGGCTTGAACAGTACCTCGCACGGCACTCGGGGCTCGCGCCGGCGGCCCAACGCGCCTACGGAATCATGTACGGGATCCTTCACCAGCAGGCCATGCTTTTATCCTACGTCGACGATTTCCGCCTGCTGGCGATTCTCACTCTCTGCTGCTTGCCTTTCCTGCTTCTGTTTCGCAAGGGGCGCGCCCGAAAGCGCAGCGCGATTACACACTAAGTGGCCGGGCTTTCTAGAATTTGACGGCATGGGGTCGTCAACTCGTCCACGGAAAGGGCAGACCTACAATGGAAGAAGGCCCAGAAACTCTTGAAGAACAGGAGCCGTGAAATGGTCATACAGACTGCGGTTCCCGCAATCGGAACCAGCTGCTTGCGATACCGACGGATCTTCCCGCACAGTAAAATGCTGAAGTTGATGCGATTCAGGCAGTTAGTTAAGAATTCGCAGGGGTTTGCGTAGGCATGTATTATTATGAGTTCTCTTAACGCGTTATATTGAGTGATATTTATAGCACATGTACGTGGCCATCGTCCCCAACCGCAGCTCCCCGCCCGCCCTCCTGCTGCGCGAATCCTTCCGCCAGAACGGCAAAGTCAAGAATCGCACCCTCGCCAACCTCTCTCACTGGCCTGCTGCGCGCATCGAGGCCCTGCGCCGCCTGTTGCGGGGCGAATTTGACCAGGCCGCCGACCTTTCCGTGGCCCCTCAACTGGGACCGGTCTTTCGGCTGCTCTTTGTGCTGCACAGGATTGCGGAAGGTCCGGGCATCGGTCGGGCGCTCGGTCACAGTCGGCTGGCGAAACTGGGCTTGTTTCTGGTGCTGGCCCGTGTGGCCCACCAAGGTTCACGCTTGTCGGCGGTGCGCTGGGCGGAAGATCAGGCGGTGGCCGAAGTGCCGGGTTTGGGGAAGTTCGACGAAGACGATTTGTATGCCGCCCTGGATGATCTGGCAGCGCGGCAGGCGAGGGTCGAGAAGGCGTTGTTTCGGCGTTATCTCACCCGGCGAGGTCAGCCGCCGCGGCTGTTTCTCTACGACGTGACGAGCAGTTATCTGGAAGGAGAGAAGAACGAATTGGGGGCGTACGGTTATAACCGGGACGGGAAGCGGGGCAGTGTGCGATGGCCGCCTGGATCGAGCGGTACCAGCTGACCGGTCTGGTAGAGATCAAGCTGGACGGCACGCAGTTGAAGCTGGAGCGGAGAGAGGAGGCGATCCTCCGCGCCTTCGACTTGGCGGGCTGCTACGTGGTCGTGACCGACGTGGCCTCTACCGCGATGAGCGCCCAGCAGGTGCATGACAGTTACCTCTCGCTCGGGAAAGTGGAGCGTGATTTCCGTACCCTGAAGACAGGCTTGCTGGAAGTGCGACCCGTGTGGGTGCGGAAAGAGAGCCGGACACGCGGGCACGTCTTCTGCTGCGTGCTGGCCTTGAAACTCAGCCGGGAGATGGAGCGGCGGTTGCGGGCCGCCTTGGGCACCACGGAGACCCGAGCCGACGCCCTCACGCTGCCCGACGCTTTGCTGGCCTTGACGCGGCTGTGCCTGCTGCGTTATCCGGTCAATGAAAAACGATGGTGACCCAACTGCCTCGGCCCGACGCCCGCCAACAGGAAATCCTCCGGGCGCTCGCCATCGGGCTTCCGGCGATGTAGTCAGGATCCTCGATCGGCTCCCAAACACGCAACCGCTTGGACAACATACACTTCGAGGAAAAATCCCAGCCAAATCAAAAAGGAAGATCCGCCAGATGCAATCTCTGGCTGACCGGGGGCCGCAGTCCCACCGAGATGTTATAGCTGCGCAAAAGGGATAGGGACGGTCCGGTCGGACAGGAACAGCCAACAGATCACTCGAGACTGTCCAGGTAACTCCGGAGGGCTTTGACCTGGTCAGGAGTAAATGTGAAGTGTGGCATTCCGCCGGCGTTCATTTGGGGCAGTGGGTGTTTGAACAGATCGTCGAGCTGTTCATTTGAAAACTTTTTGCCGATTCCTATCAGCTTCGGTGCAATAGGTGTTCCTACGGCCCCCTCTCCATGGCAGGCAAAACAGTTGTTGGATTGAAAGAGCTTCTTCCCTTCCGCCACAAGAGGACTGGGCGGCGCGGTATTTGCCGGCTGGCTTGGCTGTGAACTACCTATCATTTGCGGTTTGAACGGCTGTTTCATATACTGCACTTCCATCTGATGCTGCTGGGCCAGTTGCATTGCTACAAACTTGTTGTGGGAATCCTGGTAATAGCTATAGGCCCCCAAAGTGATCAATGCAATGAAAATGAACGAGAATGTTCCCACCGCCACGGGCCGCCGCCATGGCCTGCGCTCCAGCCGACGGTCAATGAAAGGCAAACCCACAAAAAGAACAGCAACAATACCGGGGACGATTACAATCCGAACGAACTCTGCCTGCCCGTGCCAGATCTTGAGCCACTCGAAAAGAGGGCGATAATACCACTCGGGCCGCGGCAGAAATTGAGTGTCCGCGGGGTTCGCCAGAGGCCCCAACGCTGCTGGGGCAAAGTAAGCTCCAAACCCCAGCGCCACAACCAGCAGCAACGCAAATCCCAGATCCATCAGCAACTGGCGGGGGTAAAAACTCTCAGTCTTTTGCTTTGGCTTGACGGGGCTTTCGCTGATGGGTCCGGCCGCTCCCGCTTTGCGGAACAGGTAGATATGAATAGCCACGAAAAGGAAAATCAGCGCAGGGATGTAGAAAACGTGCATGACATAAAAACGAGACAAGGTCAGTGTGCCGATCTGCGTTCCGCCCCGCATCAGCCGCTCCACAAAGCCGCCGACAAGGGGCACCTCACTCACAACACTGGTGCCGACAGCGGTTGCGAAATACGATTTCTGGTCCCAGGGAAGAAGGTAACCCGTGAAGGCCATGCCCATGACCAGCGTGAACAGTATCGTTCCGGAAACCCACAGAAGCTCGCGTCTTCCTTTGTAGGAGCCGTACAGGAAAGTCTGGCTGAGGTGCAGTATAACGATGATCACCATAGCGCTGGCCCCGTAAACATGAAGGCTGCGCAAAAACGATCCGGCGGCGACTACTTTGGTGATATAGGCGACGGTGACGTGGGCATGATCGACCGAAGGGACGTAATAGAGCGCCAGGAAAATCCCAGTTATAAATTGCGACAGGAAGATGAAAAGCAAACCGGACCCAAAAATATAGGCATAGCGCGCTCCGCCAGGGATAGGCTCGTCCAGCGCTTCATGCAGCAGTTTGTTCAGGTCTGTACGGCGGTCGATCCAGCGGAACAGACGGGTGAGCGGTGATCTGGTTGCGGTTTCAGGGCCTTTACCCGGATTCATTTTTGTGGTCACTGTCCCTGGTCCCCTTTATTCCACTTCCTTCTTGTACGATAAGAGTGCTTGGAAGTACTCGTAACGCGTCATTAGATCCTGATTTTCGATCTTGATTGGAAGTGTGTCCATCCCGCGCAATGCAGGCCCCTGAAGCAGCGAACCGTCCGGACCGAACTGACTGCCGTGACAAGGGCACATAAACTTGCCCTCAGCCGCATTCCAGGGAACTTCACACCCAAGGTGCGGACAAACCGCCGAAAGTACTTCGACGCCGTTCAGGGATCCCTTTCTCGTGCCCTTTGTCACGTAAACCGGCTTTCTCGAAACAACCTCCCGCCATCCATCCACCTGTTTGATGTTAACGACCCTCCGCTCAGGCGCTGTGATGGAGGCATAGTCGCTCTCCCGGCCGAGGTCCGACCACGAAAGAGACGTTGTGGTCGCAAAGACTGGATAGAGGACGTAGCGAATAAGCGGAACCGAGAGCAAAGCACCCATCGCAGCCGTACCTACGGCAATCAGCCAAAGGAAAAAAGACCTTCGACCCTCCAGGATCCGTTTATCCTGCGTCACGTCAGAACCTGACGGAAGCGATTCCATGTTGGTTTGATATGAGTTTGACTCCATATGATGGCTCCAGAAATATAATCTTTATGACCGCCAGCCCTCGAGGGCTCACTGGATCGCGTTATCCGGACACAAGAATCGTTAGATGCGGTTCCTTGCGTATTCGTCCGGCGCAACCGTGGGGCGGTTTGTCTTATTGGTGCGGCATTGCTCCAGATTGATTGACGATGGCACCGTCGGGAATTCCCCAAAGCGGCTTCACCATGGGAATAATCCCATGTGGCTCTTCCTGAGTTGTGCCCGGAATATTCTCAAATAACATCTGCCAGTTTCCCAAAGGTAGACCAACAGCCCCAGAATGAATATTCCGATAAAGACAACGCTTACGCGTGCATCGTGCGTTCCCCACGCCAGTTCATGAGGATAAATAGCATAGCGTCGTGGTATCGAGTGTGCGCCCGACCAGAAAAACATGAGAACGAAGCCATAACCGCCGATGACAAAAAGGGTCACGACAAGCCGCCGCACGAGGCGGCTTTCCTTGAGCCCGCTCGCCTCCAGCCCCAGATGGCTTGCGAATCCCAGCAGCATGATCACCACGCCCATCAGATAATAGGTGTGGAAGTGCGCAGGCACCCAAAGTGTGTTGTGGAAGACAGAATTGATGGAAATCGTGGAATCGATCACCGCCCCCACGCCTCCCACTGCCCAACCCATTAAGCCCAGGAACATAAAAATCGAGGCGATAGTCCACCGCATCCGCGATCCATAAACCACCCACAGCCCGTCGAAGATGGACACCACCGCTGCCGGCACCGCACTGAAATATGACATCATCTGCCCCATGATCTGCAGCATGCGTGGCTGTACAAAATCCATATAAAGATGATGGAAATAAGCGAACAAGACCATCGCCAGAACGGCATTCCAAGCCAACACGATCCTCTTGCTCATCTTCCAGGAACGGCCGTTGAAAGTGGGAAGCAGTTCATAGACAACTGCCACGCCGAGGTACATCGTGGCGTGTACGGTCATGTGGCCAAAGAAAAATGTCAGGTTCTTCATCAGCAAGGCGTTCGCAACGAACCCTTTCACTTGCCATTGCATCAGGTACAGGAGGAAAAGAGCGAAGGCGTCGAGAAAGCCCGCCACGCCGGGAATAAGGGCCACGATGGTAATCAACACGATCGGGGGAACTTCCGGGCCGTGCGCTCCTGCCGGGCTGGACAAGTAATGCCAGCCCAGCGCATAGCGGAGCGGGTATCGCTTCAGGATGGCTGCAATCATGGCGACCGACCAGATGAGCCAGGCGCCGCAGAAAGCCACAAGAGCAGCAAAAAAACAGCCGGTAGCCCAGGGCGGCCAGGTGCCCTGCGAATACAACGGCAACGGGTATAGAAAATACCAGCCGGTTCCAAACAAACCTTTAGTTGTCGCGACGATCAACAACACAAAGCCGATCAGCGTTGCCCCAAGAGCCAGCCAGGACGCCCACAGTGGCGGACGAATATAATTGGCCAGGAGATAGCTCACCGCGGCCATGCCAGCCACAAACCACAGGCCCACCATACCCATACCGTGCAGCGTCAGCACGGCGTAGAACCATTCGGGACGCGTGGTAGGGAAAAACCGCGACTGGTACATCCGCAGGAAGTACCCGTCCAGACTGAAGGCGAGAAAAAGCAGTCCAGCGATGACCATCCAGAGGAACGTAATTCTCTGGAATTTCTGAACGCCCACTGCGTTTTGCCCAAGGCCCGCGGGAACCAGCGAATCCTTCTCTGGCGGCCGACCGGCCTCCTGCTGCGGCGAGTGTGGATCGGAATCCTTCATGGGCCTTGCCTCAAATCCAAGTAGCGCGCAAACTTCTCCGTCCTGGGAACCACCTCAAACTCACCGCGCATGCGGTGATGACCCATTCCACACATTTCGAGGCAGAAGACCCAGTATGTTCCCTGCTCAGTGAAACGCATGAGCAGATTGTTCACGTACCCCGGCATTGCCTGCACCTGGCCCAGTAAATGACCTGAAGGTGAATAGACGCCGAAGCCGTGGTTCACGTCAAAGCTGGTCACCCGAAATTCGACAAGAGAACCCGCGGGAATCTTCAGGGGAGGAGCATAAGTCGCTTCTTGCCATTCATCCGGGTTTCTGATGGGATGATCTGAAAGGGCCCAGGAGAACTGCATTCCGACGGCATAGACAATACGATCGGGCTTCTGCCAGCGCCTGGGATATGGCATCCGCGGGAACATCATGACAAATGCAAAAACCAGACCGCCTGTCAGCACTCCAAGAAACCACGCCCGAAGCCGATTGACCGACCTGGACCTGGGTTCGTGCTCGTGTCGGGTGCTCAGCGCAACCCACACGAACACCCCAACAACAATTACACTTATGCCGATGAATGTATAGAAGGCCTCGACTTGCACTGCGATTTGCTCCTATTGCCGGGCAGGACGAGAGAGAATCCTGCCCGCTGGCCCATCGCGTTCCTGGAAGCCGGTTCCAACCCAAGTCTTGGTTTACAGCGTCTTCAGATACTCAATCAGGTCGTTGATCTGGGTTTTGGAGAGCTTTCCACTGAAGGCCGGCATCGGCATGGGTTTGCCCTGCGGATTGCCTTTTTCGATCTGTTCCTGAACGTTGGCAACCGTGGCGGGGCGGTGGGAGTAAGGGAGTTCTTTGTTTTTCAAGACACCCTTCAGACCTGGTCCGATTTTGTTGTTTGTCTGGTCGGCGTAGTGGCAGAGCGCACAGTTCTGGTCGAAGATCTTCTTTCCCGCCTCTGCTGCAGGAGAAAGGGTCGTTTTGCTTTTGGCCCAACTGGTGCTGGCCGCCGACAGACCCAAAACCAGAACTGGAATGAATAACCATTTAACCGTATTGGATGAACCTCTTTGCATGGTGCCTCCTGAAATTAACTGACAGACTCTTTCACCGTTTCCGCACCCGCAGTGCGCAGCCGTTTTTCAAGCTCTTCGCGCGCCATTTCGGGCGGATTGATTACTCCAATCAATATTCTGCCATTGCTGATGGCCGGGTCATAGAGCTTCCGCCCGCGCCAGTCGGGAATGCGTGCAGTAATCAGCAGCGTGACCAGCGTGGTCAGGATCGCGCCCAGCATCGTCAGCTCATATGTAATGATACCATCCGGCCACTTCGTCACCAGGTGCATGCCTCCAGAAATCATCGGATAGCTCTTCTGCGTGAAGGACACAAACCACCAGCCGCTGAGCCCTCCAATCAGGCCGCCGAGTGCGGCCAGCCACGGCATGCGCGTCACCTTGTCGCGCTGACCGAAACCGTATTCCTCGTAAGGCTCGCCGGACAGCACGGCGATGTCCTCTTTGCGGAACCCCAGTTCGCTCTGCGCCCGCTCGAGCACATTCAGCGCCCGCTGCGCCGAATCAGGGTCGGGATAAAGTCCGTAGATCGCTTTCATCAGGTCCCTCGGAATAATTTCCGGCCATGCCCTTCAGGGCTGCTCCGTGGCAGCTTCCTGAGAAGCCAGTTCCGGAGCGGCTTCCGCCTTCCTCTGCATTCCCAGCTTCAGCTCCCAGATCGAAATGATGGGGAACACCCGCGAAAAGATCAGATACAGCAAGCCCATGCCTGCAAAGGTCCCGATCGTGATGGTGATTTCCACCCAGGTCGGCCGGTACGTCCCGTAAGCGTACGGCAGATACTTGTGCGAGAGCGCCGGAACGATGATCAGGAAGCGCTCCAGCCACATGCCAATGACGATCGGAACGGCGGCAACCACCGTCCAGCCGATTTTCGACCGCAGGCTCTTGATGGCCAGAATGGGCGCCGGAATAATGAAATTGCAGAACACCATGGTCCAGAAAAGCGGGCTGAATCTTCCCAACTGCGTTGACCAGAAGACCGACATCTCACTCGGAAAATTACCGTACCACGTCGTCAGGCGTTCGGCAAAAACAAAGTAGAACCACAGCAGACTCATCACCAGCAGCAGCTTGCCCAGGTTTTCGAAGTGCAGCGGCTTGAGATACTCCTCGAGATGCAGCAGCTTCCTCAGCAAGGCCATGGCGATGATCAGCGCGGCGATGCCGCTGAAGATGGCTCCGGCCACAAAGTACGGCCCGAAGATCGTGGAGTGCCATCCCGGCACCGGCGCCATGGCAAAGTCCCAGGAAACAATCGTGTGCACCGAAACCGCCACCGGAATGATCGCCACCGCCATGATGCGCATCGCCATCTCCAGCCGGTGCCACTGTTTCGGCTCACCGCGCCAGCCGAGTGACACAATGCTGTAAATCTTTTTCCGCCAGCCGTTTGAGCGGTCGCGGATCAGCGCAAAATCCGGAAAGCTTGGAAGCAGGAGGAAAATGACGCTGCCGGTGAGGTAGGTGTTAATCGCAAAAAAGTCCCACAGCAGCGGCGAACGGAACTGCGGCCAGATGCCGCGCTCGCTCGGATAGGGAATCAGCCAGAAAAACAGCCACGGACGCCCCAGGTGAATCAGCGGAAACATGGCGGCAATCGACAGCGAAAAAACCGTGATTGCTTCCGCGCAGCGCGTGACCGGCCTGCGCCAGGTGGCGTTAGATACGCGCAGGATCGCGGAGATCAGTGTCCCAGCGTGGCTGATGCCGATCCAAAATACAAAATTCGTGATGTAAAAGCCCCAGTAAACGGGTCGGTTCAGCCCTGAAACGCCCAGACCGTGGTACATCTGATATCCCCAGGCATAAAACGCTGCGAGCACCAGCGCCGCCAAGACAGCCACGGAGGCGTAGAAGCGCCAAGAGGCGTGGTAGATCGGTCGGAGTAAATCCTGATTAATCTGTTCAGGCGTTTTGTCCATTGTGCCAGGCACCGCGTTTGAGATAAGTCACCTTGGGATAAGTTCCCAGTTCCGCCAGCAGCTTCGTTCCCCGGTCGGAGCGCGAAAGCCTTGAGACTCTGCTCGCTGGATCATTCAAATCTCCAAACACCATCGCCCCGGTCGGGCACGACTGCACGCACGCCGGGTTGAATTGGCCGTCTCTGAGCTCCCGCTTCTCGGCCTGCGCCTTGATCTCCGCCGCCTTGATGCGCTCGATGCAGAACGTGCATTTCTCCATGATCCCCACCGAGCGCTCGGAAACGTCCGGATTGAGCTGAAGATTGAGCGGCTTGTCCCAGACCGGATTAAAGAAATTGAAGAACCGGACCGTGTAAGGGCAGGCATTGCCGCAATACCGCGTGCCGATGCAGCGGTTGTAAATCTGCGCGTTCAGCCCTTCGGGATTGTGGTAGCTGGCGTAGGTAGGGCAGACCGGCTCGCAGGGCGCCGCGTCGCACTGCTGGCAGAGCACGGGACGGAACTTCACCTTGACGTCGGGGAAGTCGCCCTCATAGTACCGCTCGATGCGGATCCAATGCTTCACGCGACCGCGCGCAGCTTCCTTGTCCCCCGCCGTCGCAATGTTGTTCTCGGCGTGACACGCCACCACGCACGCTTCGCAGCCCGTGCAGCGGTCCTCGTCAATCACCATGCCCCATCGATGTCCCATATGTTTGACCTTCCCGGCTTCCGGGGGTTCCCCTTAGCGATGGCGGTATTTGCGCGGAATTTCCCGAAGACCCCCGGCAAACAAAATCAGTTCTCCCTTCCTGCCCAGGCGCGTGACCTTCACCCGCGTGGACGCCCACGCCAGCGACCCGGTTTCGGCTTCGGTCTGCGGCGCAAGAATTTTGATCGGGTTCGCTCCCCGTCGGCTTGCATAGCGGCCGTAGTTTTCGTGCCCCTGGCCCACCGGCATCGCGACAACATCCGGAGCAATTCCCGGCGCCAGCAGCGCCGGCGCTTCCAGCTTGCCGTGTTGGGAGGCGACTTCCAGCAGGTCGCCCTGCTGGATCCCCAGCTTCGCCGCCGTCTTCGGATTGATCTCCACCCACACGCTCCACATGGCCGTCGTGATGGCGTCCGGCATCTCCTGCATCCAAGGAAGGTTGGCGTGCCGGCCGTCTCCAAACTGCATGGAAGCGTATGGGAGGAAGTTGAAAGGATATTCCTGCGCAGACCCGTCAAACTGCGGCCCTGTAACACGGATCGGGGCGGCCGACGAGCGTGCCAAGTTCTTCCTCACGAGAGGACTTGTATTCTCAGCGCCCCACCAGCCGCCCCTCTTCTGTATTGTGCTCCAAAAATCGTCGGATGTCTTGGCCGAAACTGAACCCGGATGCGCGCGCAGCGGTTCGAAGGCTGCCTGCAACATCTCCTGATAATCTTTCCACGGCAGCGCCTTCGCCGCGTCGCCACCCAGTTGATGCGCGGCGTCCAGCAGAATGTCCGGCATGGCGCGCGTGTGGTGCAGCGGCTGCATCGCCGGCGGAGCGAGACTCGCGACGGCCTGCGTCGTTCCCGATTCGGGAATATGATCAACCCACGATTCTAGGTACGAATGGTCCGGCAGAATCAGGTCGGCGAGGACGCTCGTCTCATCCACAAAGCTACCGAAGCTCGCGATAAACGGAATTTTTTCCAGCGCCTCGCGCACCCGCCACGCCGGCGGGCTGGCAAAAACGGGATTGGCATTATAGATCAGCAGTGTTTCCACCGACGTCGAGCCCTTCAGAATTCCATCACAAAGCGCCTGGACCGAGGAGGCCGCTTGCGCCGCTGGGAGATCAGCCATCGGAGGTTGCGGTGTGAAGAATATCCCGCCGGGCTTTTCGACGCTGCCCAGCAAATCATTCAGCGCGTTAACAGCCAGCGCGTTGGCCAGCCCGTTCGTCTGCCCGAGAGGCGCTCCGCCGATAAGGACCACAGCCGGCGGGTGCGCAGCCATCTCGTGCGCCAGGCGTTCAATCCTCGCCGCTTCGACACCCGTCAGCCTCGCCACCGTTTCGGGCGCGTAGTCGGGCAGGCCCTTCGACCACCCATCGATCAGCGCTCCCACTCCGCCTGCGCCCGCTGCCGGCCCCAGTTTTCCGTTCAAAATCACGTGCGCGAAGCCCAGGGCCAGGATCCCTTCTGTCCCCGGCTTGGCGTAAACCCACTCATCCGCGTTCGCGCCCGTCTGCGACATCCGCGCTTCCACTTGCACAAACTTTCCGCGCAGCCCCGGCCTTCCCTGCCGCATCGTCCCGTAGCCAAGGTTCTGCGCCACCGGAGAATTCCACGTCCCCAGGAAATCAGCGCCCAGCGAAACCACATAATTCGCGTTGCCCAGATCGAAAGTCGGCAACTGGTAACGGCCGAAACTCAATTCATTCGCGCGGCGCAGCACCGCCTGTTCAAAAAACTCAAACTTGACCGCAGCCGGCGCTCCCAGCGCCGCAAGCAACCGCTCGATCAGCACGCCGCGATGATCATGCAGCGGCTCGGTAAGGAAAATCAGCGGTGACGGTTTCCCTGCCGGCTTCGTTTTCGGCAAATGCGAGACAAGTTCGTTGATCGCCTCGTCCCAACTCACTTCCTGATATTCGCCCGAACCGCGCGGGCCCGTACGGCGGATGGGAAAACGGACGCGGTCGGGATTGTATGTCACCTGCAATCCTGCCTGGCCCCACGCGCACAGCTTCCCGCGGTTTACAGGATGATCGGGATTACCTTCCAGCTTCTTCGCCAGCCCCATGCTGAGAAGGCCCACCTGCCCGTGGCGGGTCACTTCGGCCTCGCCTTCCATCACCCGCACGAGAATCCCGCAACCCGCTCCACATTGCGTGCACACCCCCGGCTTCCACGTGGCAATCCCGGGAACCAGTTCTTCCTCAGGAATAAAGCGGACAAGCTGCCGTTCGGGCTTGCCGCAGGCGTCGAGCGCTGCCGTGGCGCCGCCGACCGCTGAGATTTTTAGAAAGTTGCGACGGTCCATAATCCTCTTTGTTGGTGTGGCGTTCTTGGTGCAGCCGCCTTTAAAAATGACATGTTGTGCAATCCGTCGGGGCCTTATGCATCTTGTGGCATGCGACGCAGAACCCCATGTCGAGCCCCGCCTTCCGCACCGCCACCGTCTGCTGCTTCATATCGCCGTGGCAGGTTGCGCAATCGATGCCGGCGCGGATGTGCGGCCCGTGCATGAACCTTACGTGGGCTGACTGGTAGAACCAGTAAACGCGATGCCAGGGGATCTCCTCCCCCTTTTTCTGGTATGCAGCAATCTTCTGGATTTCCGGCTTGTCGGTGGCAATAACCTGATGGCACGTCATGCAGAGTTGCACGTTGGGGATGGTCGCATCCGGCCCTTCCGCCACCCCTTTGTGGCAATCTGTGCACTGCATCCCGTTTTTCAAGTGGACCTGGTGCGTGAAGGCGATCGGCTGCTGGACATGCCTGGGATAGATGTCAAAGTAGTCCTTCGCCGCAGCCACCATGTCCGGGTGCGCCGTCGTAAACTGCCCCGACGTTACGTAAGAAGGATATTGGGTCTGCGCCTGACGGCCAGACGTGCATGAAACAAGAGTCGCGATGACACCAGCGACAATGAAAATCAAACCGGCTTCAGTCCAATCCCGAGAAGTTCCCATGATGACAGGTCAGATTAACCCTGCTGATGACCGCGCGTCTCCCCTATTTGTGTTCGAAAGTAAAGTCAACTGTTGTGGATTCGTGCGCACGAACCTGCACGCTCTTCTCCTGCGTTCCGAAGGTTGCGGTCCAGGCCTCAATGGTGTACTCGCCCGGAGGAACGCCCTTGATGGTAAAGGTCCCGTTGGTTCCCGTGACATCATAGAACGGGTTGGAAACGACGCCGATGTATGCCTTCATCCAGGGATGCTCATTGCATCCAACAGGGATCATGATCTCCGGATGCGAGAACTTCTTATAGAAGGGAGCGGCACCCGGCGGCTGCGATTCGTTCCATTGCGGATTGTTCTTAGGCATCACGTGCACATTATGAGTGGTGAAATCACTATTGAGAACCTTCAGAGTCTGGCCGACCATAATGCCGAGCACGTGAGGCACGAAGATGCATCCCTGCTGGTCCAGAACAACGGGAGTTTTGGGGGGGGCAAAGTGCGCCTTTCCCAATCCGGACTTGATGAATACAAATACATTGGGAAGAGTTCCGTTGGAATTGACCGCGCCGTCCTGTATGTACACTTTCCGTCCCTGGTTTTCCCGTACGCACTCAGGGTCTTTATTCATGTAAATTTCCTGAAGTTCTGGCTTGGTTCCTTCAAAAAGGACCTTGCCGGTGATCTCGCCGGCGGCTCCTTTGGCCGATTGGCCCGGTGAACCCGGCGCGTTCCCCGCTAACAAGACGCTATTTGATAAGCCCCATATCGATAAGTAAATGGCAGTCAGGGTGAGGATCCAAGTAAATTGTTTTATCTTCATTCTCGTATTAACCCCCGCAAAAGTTTCGAACTGCTCAAGAATTATCAAATTAGATTAGCATCCACGGGATCAGAGTCACCTGGATGATGCTTGACTTGCCTCTCTGGAAATTTAAATTCTCCTGGCCTCAGCCATTGTGCAAATCGTCTTCATTAATCACTCAAGAATGGCAGAGGCGGTTTGCCCAAAGGCGTTACCATCGACTCCAATGGCCCTCATCCTCAATGCGCAACGCATCTCTGCTTCCCATTGACTCGATGGCAGCCCGGAAGTCATGCATGTTGCTTTGTGGGTGCGGCAAAGCAACATGCACGACTGTCAGAAAATAAACCATGCCGTGAAATATGCCGCGTTGTTGTCTGAAGCGTTTCTCCCAGCGCCGTCGTAATTTGTGCTCGCCCCGTTAAACTTCAAGTATCCCGTGTACTGGGCTGTAAAGTCGATATTCTGCCACGGCCAATAGGCAACTTGCAGGATATATCCGTCACTCTTGGGATCTCCGTTGTTGCTGCCGCTAACCGGGGCCTGGGCGTAAAGCACCGGGTCTGCGGTTCCCCACGTGTTGAAGTAACCCGCCGTGACGCCATACTTATTCCGGAAGTGATACGTGCCGTCCAGTTTGAAAGTGTTTAGATCGTGGTGTGGGAATGCTGCCCCGCCCGCAGCAAATGTAGCATCCAGGTCAGAGGCCTCGTGGATGTACGTCGTATGGATCGAAATCGTGTTGTTGTTCAACGAGGGTAGAATGCGCTCGTATTGGGAATCCACGGCCACGTCGGTGAAAAAGTCTTCCGGCCCCACCACCGCATTTGGCGTGGAGGCAACATGCATGCCGTAAGTTCCCACTTCCAGATAATTGTTCCCCATCGTTTGCTGCCACGCGAATCGCCAGTAAGGCGCTGCGCCACGTATATTGATGCCATAATTGACGCCGGTGTTGGGTTGCGGATTGCCGATGTGTTCGGAGCGGTAAATCGCAGCCGCGCCGTAAAGATGGTCATTCCACATCGCATAGGCGCCCAAACCTGCGACGTCCTGCGCGAGCCCGCCATCGATGAGCGAACCGGCCATTGGGGTAGGGGTTTGGTTGGGAGCGACCCAAGGGAAACCCCAGGCTGGCGTGTCATTCCAAAGGTCTTCCACTGTCGGATTGTTGTTGAACGTAATGCCATATACCAGATCTTTGCCCGCAAATGTCCTTCGATTGGCATAGCGGACATCAGTGTTGTCCCAACTGAAGTGGTCGGCCTGGGCGTCATAGGTAACCTGAATAAAGCTCCCAACATGGTCTGACATGGCTCCGGCCAGGAACAGGCTTGCGGCCTGTGGGAATTCAAAGTTCCAGTTCTCCGTACCCGCCTGAGGGCGATTGGTTCCTGCTTCCGAGAATTGAATAAAAGCTGCAATAGGCATATAGCGGCTAAGGCTCAGGCCCGCCTCCTGACGGGCGGGTTTGGCTGTGATCTGGGGCAGACCTGTCAAGGTGTAGCCATTCAACTTGAATGCTCTCCCAAAGGGAGTCAGTTCCGGCGGAATCGTGTGGCAGGAACTGCACGGCAATCCAGTTTGCCTTGCAAAGCTGGTAATTGCCAGCGCTTTCGAGTTGCCGATGAATGCCAATGCTGTGACTCCAATACCTATTCCTATTAACTTAGTGAAACGCTTTATGAAAACCATGCAACATTCCTCCAACTTGAGTATCTTCGATTTCTTCAAGTACTCGGTGCGCCCGCGCGACGGCAGCCGCAATAGCACAACGATCAAGTCTTCCGGTCGCTGATTGTGCAACCCGTTGTCGGTGGCTCCGCGGGAAGAACTGACGCCCTGGTCCCGGGGCGGTCGAATCCAACCCTCACCCGATGACCTCCCTTATTTTTGCCGTCAGCTTGGCAATGTTCTGAATGGGACCTCGCGGAAGGCGCCGGAGCTCGTCATATAAAGGAATCATGACCTCAAAAAACTCCAGGACGGCGCGAAGGCGCTCCTGCGTATACAAATCCGCCGGCGTGGATGCCGTGACTTCCTCAAGGCAGGCGCGCAACGTCGCCACAGTCGGGTCGATCTCGCGGCGCTTGCGCTCATCAAGAATCACCCGGAACATCTCCCAAGGGTCCTTGATCGCCTCGTAGTATTGCTTGCGGTCCCCGCGGAAATGCACGGGATGAATCAGACCCCAGTTCTCCAGTTCCCGCAGGCTTGCACTCACATTGGAGCGGGAAAAGGACAACGCCGCGGCGACATCTTCCGCGTTCAAAGGCTGGCTGGACAGGTAGAAGAGCGCATGGATCTCTGCTACAGTCCGATTCACGCCCCACCTCGTAGCCATTTCTCCCCACAGAGCCACAAATTTCTCGGTTGCTTTCGTCAGCTCCATAGCGAATGCTTCGAATATTCTGAATATTTCGTTCTAACTGTTATTTCTGTACGTTCGAATTTAAATAGCTACTTTCTACCAACCATATCCTCTGCACAGTGATTTGCATCACAAATCAGAGTGATCAGTATCACATATTCCGTTTCGAAGTGGGAAGTCGACGCTTTGGCAAAAGCTGCAGCCTTGGAGTGTGGTAGCGCCAGCTACCGCCTTGGAATCAAATTCCCTGCAATTGCCTTGCGACGACAACCATGCGCTTGCGCGACACGGTCCTGAGTCTGTAACGCCGCGTTGGTGAAGGTGGCAGCCTTGGAGTGCGGTAGCGCCAGCTACCGCCTTGCAAGTCAAAATCCCTGCAGTTGGCTTGCAATCATAACCATGTGTTTGCCCAGCATCGGCCTGAGTCTGTAACACCGCGTTGGCAAAGGCGGCAGCTTCGCTGCCGCACTCCAAGGGACTACGGCTCGTCGGGCGACCAGTCCACTGGAAATTCGTCCGGAACCTTCAGTCGCTCGATGCCGAATGTCATTATCGTTTTGTAGAAAGCCGTGAAGCTTTGCCGCTGGAACCACCCTGCCGAGCACCACGGATAAAGCGACGGCTCGCGGACCAGCCCATGATGGACAGCGTTACGATGGACGTAACTCAGCCGGGCGAAGTATGAACGTTCATAAGTCAATCTCGTTTCCCAATACTGAAACCAAACTTTTCGCGCCGGCGTGCCGTCCCATCCGTTCGCGGCAATCGCGGTTTCTGAATGGAGCTTCTTGATCAACTGAGGCAGTGGTTTCGACTGGGGTGAAGCCATGCCCACAAAATGATAGTGGTTGGGGAAGACCGCCCAAGCCTGCAAATTCCACCCATGCTTCGCAGCCTCCGTGAGCAGTGCATCACAGAGAAGCCCCAGGCGCTTCGCACCGAGGAAGTGGTGAAGCTTCAAGTAAGTGCCGCACGTCACCATGTAAGCCCCTGCGTCAGTCAGTCGATGCATCGGACCGTGTGGCCAGTCGGCCATAGCTTCCTCCTCCTTGGAGCGCGGTAGCGCCAGCTACCGCCTTGGAATTCGAAAACCCATCAGCCTCGGAATTATAAACTTGCCATGGCGCCCCCCATGCCTTGAGCTTCGCTCGCCGGGTTGCGGTTTGCGGTGATTCCGGGATTTGCTACACTTGGCGAGTTGAGGGTCACCTGTCCGGTTACAGCTGCGGTTTGCGGTGATTCCGGGATTTGCTACACTCAATGTCCATCTGCATTTTCGCTTACCGCGCTGCGGTTTGCGGTGATTCCGGGATTTGCTACACTCCGGCGCCATTGCGGAAGCACCAGGGCTGGCTGCGGTTTGCGGTGATTCCGGGATTTGCTACACTTCAACTGCACATTGAAGACATCCCCTTGCTCGCTGCGGTTTGCGGTGATTCCGGGATTTGCTACACTGCTTCGGAATACTTTGACGTTGCAGCCTCGCTGCGGTTTGCGGTGATTCCGGGATTTGCTACACTTCACGGGTCTCGGATGTGGACTGAGAGGCAGGCTGCGGTTTGCGGTGATTCCGGGATTTGCTACACTATAGCGCCTGTTACACAACCCGTGGATCGTGCTGCGGTTTGCGGTGATTCCGGGATTTGCTACACTCGTTCGCCCTTGGAGAGCTTCGGCAGGCCGCTGCGGTTTGCGGTGATTCCGGGATTTGCTACACTCCGCTTCCATTTGCTACTCGAAGAATTTTTGCTGCGGTTTGCGGTGATTCCGGGATTTGCTACACTGAAGGCAGCGGCAAACGAACGCTCGCCGGGCTGCGGTTTGCGGTGATTCCGGGATTTGCTACACTCCAGCAAGAGTTACGTTGGCTATCGCGCTCCGCTGCGGTTTGCGGTGATTCCGGGATTTGCTACACTGAATACATAGATAAGGTCCATAATGCGGATGCTGCGGTTTGCGGTGATTCCGGGATTTGCTACACTCTGGGGTTCAACACTTAACTACGACAGTGCGCTGCGGTTTGCGGTGATTCCGGGATTTGCTACACTGCTCCGCGCGATGGACGCCTTCGCAAGCGCGCTGCGGTTTGCGGTGATTCCGGGATTTGCTACACTGCCAAAAGCACAACCAACACCAGGAGCTTGCTGCGGTTTGCGGTGATTCCGGGATTTGCTACACTTATCTTCAGGATGAACGACTCGCTCCAGTGCTGCGGTTTGCGGTGATTCCGGGATTTGCTACACTAGGCCGCGCGTAAGCGGCTGAAAAGCCCGCTCATCAGGGCTTGCCATGGGTTAGAAAAACTCGAGCTGCGTGGGCTGTGGCGGCTCGGGGGCGCGTTTTTTCCCACGAAATGTAAGGATCTTTCCATACTGGTGGTCCGTGATAATGAGGAAGCGGACCTCCCCTTGAGGAGGCACTTCCGCGCCCATTCTGTGGATATGCACATGGGCGTTTTCCAGGCTGGCGCAGTGTCGCTGATAGACGGAATACTGCATCATGGTGAAGCCGTCTTTCAAGAGTTCCTTCCTGAAACGCGCATACTCCTTGCGGCTCTCGGGTTTGTCAACGGGAAGATCGAACAGGGCCAACACCCACATGGTTTCCCAGGCAAAGGGCCTAAGGGGCCACGCGCTCCTTTCCTTCTTCATCCTCCTCCTCCTCCTTTGGAGCCATCGGCAGACCCTCCGGCAGCGAGAGCGACGGCTCGCCTTGCCGGAAAGAGTTGCTGAGCGAAGCGGCAGTTGAATGGAACGCCAGCAGCATGGGCGAGCGCTGCCCCCCGACGGGAATGACCTCGTTGAACAGGCTGAGCAGCGCGGCCTTGGTCTCGCGATCCAGCTCGCTGATCTGTGCCTTGCCGTCCACCAAACGGCGGACGCGCCAGTCCACGTAAGGGCGGTAAGGTTCGACCATGTCGTCGGCAAGGCAGAACGCGTTTGAGCGGTTGTGGTGATGGATGCCGACGGTGGGAAGAAGCCCCGCCGCGCAAAGCGCTCGGGCGGCGGCGGCCCGGAACACCGTATAGCCGTAATTCAGCAGAAGGTTTGGTGGGGGCCCGTCGCGACGGCGGCGAAAGTCCGGCCCGAGCAGGCGTGGCCAGTATCGCTGCGCGGCCTGGGCCTCGCAGTTGCCCGGGTCGCCGGAACGCACGCGGGCGGCGAGTGCGCGAAGGCCGGCGTCTTCGCCTGTGGCGGCCTCAAGCACGGCAGCCTGCATCCGGATTTTGGCCGCGATCAGCGCCTGCCAAAGGCGCTTCTTCAGGGGCAAGGGGGCTTGAATCTGCGTGGCGAAACGCTCGGTCTGCACGGTGTTGCCTTCAAGCGGGAGGAGCAAGCTGGCAGGATTGTGGTTCGCCCCGCAGAGCACGACTGCGGCACCCGCCTCGGCCAGCGTTGCGAACACTGCGTGCGTGTAGGTTACGGCCTGCTGATCAACCAGAAGAACGCCAATGTCTTCACACGGAACCGTCGTTTTCTCCTGCCCGTCGCGCTCGATCACAAGTTGCCGGTAAGCAATCGAGAGCCGCGCCGGGCCGGAAGAGATTTCAATGATACGCTTGATCATTCTCCCTCCCTGAAGTGGGTAACGCCAGCTGCAGCGCTTGGAATCAAAGGCGTTGTATTCCGGCTGGAACCAGATCCTCCGAAGAATTGGAATGTTCAGTATCCCCACCGCACGCCGCCGTAGCGTCGCGCGGGGTAAAGGCGGCAGCTTCGCGGCCGCACTCCATGGTTAATCATTGGCCGGGCGCACTCTCCCGATGGGGTCGATACGGACTTTGCGTGCGCCCATTCGCAATAGGGAAGCCGGATTCGGCCTGCTCCAGACCTTGCCCGCAGCCTCCGTGTGGTCTTCAAGTACGATTTGCCCCGAGGCCCACACGCTCGTAACGATCCGGTAAGCCTTTGCCCCGTTTTCAGCCGGCAATTCCAGCGCGTCCCCGGGCGCGAGTGACATAACGAATTCACCGCCATTTTCGGAAGTCCGCCGAACCACGGGTTCCCCGGCCCTCAATCGCCTTGCGGCTTCAAAAAGCGTCACAGTCTCAAAATGAACGTCACCGTCCGCCAGGCGGAAAACGGCCATGTGATGGTTTCCGGCGGGGTCAGCAAAAGTCATTGGCTCAATTCCTGCCTTAGCCTTGGGCCAGACAGGAACCATCAGTCTTTTTTGCTGTTTAACCCAGAGCCGGACTTTTCTGATGTCGCGCTTCTCGCCGGTTTTGTTGTCGGGCAGGACGGGAAGACCTTTTTCGGCAATGGCTTTCTCGAGGTCGCCGCCGTATGGTTCGGCGTGCTCCCTGACGATGCGTCTGATTTCCGGGTCCACTATATCTTCGATTTCCGATTTGGAAATGTCCTTGAGCCGCTTGCGAAAGACGAATTTGCGGTATGTAATACCGCCATTGGTCTCTTCCTTTCCTGTATCGCCGTAATAAGTTAGAGCATGGAGTGGACCGGAGACTTTGCGTTGGACCCGATGGGAGACGATGACAGCTTCGGTTTTCTCTTTAGCGTCCAGAAAGAAGTTTTCCCAGGGTTGGGGCAGCCTGGGCTTTTCGCCCCGTTTGCCCCGCGCGTAATAGTCTGAAAGGCGCTTGACGAAGGCGAGGGAGGTGAGGGCCACGGCCAGCGCGTCCACGGCGTGGTGGCGATGGTCGGAGCGGTTCTTGACCTCGGGATTGCCGGGATTGAGGATGGCGTCGAGCCCCCAACGGGAACGAAGCTGAGCGGTGACTTGGCCGTTCACGACCTCGACGGGCACGCCGAGCCGCGCCAGGAACTTTCGCGCCTCGACCGCAATGTAGCTGGCATCGGCCCTTTGGCGGTCCTCAAGGAATTCCTGCCCCGGGGGGTAGTCCTCGCGCAAAAAGTTTTTCATTTTCTCCTCTGGGAATGTGCCTTTCTCCACCCATCGCTCGAGGCGATCCTTGATGGCCTCCCACTCTTCGGGCCTGCTGCGGAAGTACTCATAGGGCGTTTGATTTCCTTTGGCTTTGTTCACGTCCGTTGCGCAGAGCGTCTTGTTGAGCAGGTTGTTGTCAAGCGAGCGCGAGAGTGGGAAGATGTGCTCCACCTGGAAGTCGCCGCGGCGGAACAAGGCATCAAACGAAATTTTGGCGCCCGTGTATGGACAGTATTCGTCGGACTGTTTCCAGAGAAGCCATTTTTCAATGGCCTCGGGGCTGGCCGGGATACCTTTTTCCTTCAGGTCGCTTTTCGCCTCCTCGCGGCTCCTCCGGTTTCTGCTGTAGCGGCTGCTGATCTCGAGGCGCTCTTTTTTGGTTTTCTTCAATTCGCGCAGGAGTTCGATGCGAATCAGGGTGGGCTTGCCGTAGGTGCGCAGCAGGTTGTTTGCCACCTTGCGGAGTTCATTCAAAGCGCGGTTCACACTGGGATTCCGCAAAACGGGCATGACCTTAGGGTTTGAAGGCAGGCGGTCAAGCGTGTGGCTGGACGCGCTGCGCCAGCCGGGATAAGCCAGGTCGAGTGCACCTCCCTTTTCGTTAAGCCCCAGGCCGTTTTCGAGAAAAGGGAGCAGCTTGCGGATGGCCTTCTCCGAAAAGCGCAGCCAGCCCGAGGGAGGCTCGAATTCAGAAAGCTGTTCCGCCTGCTCGCGAGTGATGCTGAAGTCGCGCTGGGCCTCCTCAACAAACCGCGCCCTGGCGGGAGTGACTTCGTCCTTGAACGCGTCCTTACGATGGAGCTCGATGCGCTTTTTACCAACCTGCCGGTTGTAGATGGCGAAAAGGCGCGGATAAAGTTCAATACGAAGTCGTTCTCGCATCGGGTGCGAGTCCCAGGCATCGCCGAAGACCATTGCAAGCCTGGCTTCGACAGCATTGCCAAGAAGGCGGGTCTCGCCGCCGCTTTCGAGATTCATTTCGGGTTTGCCGGGCAGCCCGCGCTCCTTCCAGAGCTTCTTCAGGGCGGATGAAACGCCGGCAAAAGTCATGTCTTGCTGACGCTGGAGTTTTTGGAGAAGGACTTTGCGTTCTTCCGGGTCGAGCGGGCGCGGCGGCCGCCCCATGAAGCGAACGCGCAGATTGTTGACGTGCTGGAGCATGAGGAACTGCTGGCCGAGCCAGGAACCTTTGGGGCAGACGGGTTCGCCTGGCTCCAGCCAGCACCGGCCGACCGTCTGGAGCCGCCAGAACATGGGGCGTTGATAGAGAAGGATGCTCTGGAGTTCTTCCTTCAGCTCGTTGGTGAGCACATCGGGATGGAACCGCGCCTGGGTTTCCCAGAGGCGGTCGAATTCTTCCGTGACCATTTCACGGCCGATGTGGCGGCCGCGGATGCGCTCCGGCTTGTCAAGGTTGCGCAGGTAGGTGTTCTCAACTTTCCATTCGCTCATAAGTCGGTCGCGGTCGGTTTTTTCAAGGCTGGCGAGATAGAGGAACTCGCCGAGCGGACGGCCTTCCAGCTTCTGCTCGAGGCCCTTGATCTCACCTTTGATCTTGCCTTCTTCCTTTTCGCGTGCTTTGCTCAGGTCCTTCCGCTCCTCGACGCGGCGGGCGGAGAGAAAGCCGCGCCGGTGGCACAAATGATAAAGCGCGCGGCCAAGCTCTGCGGGCTCGAGGCGCTCGCGCAGACCCCGGGCGCGCAGCTCATAAGGACCGGGGCGGAGCAACCGTCCTCCAGCCGGGCGGCGTGGGCACATGGAGATGTCCCATTCCGGCGTGTTGAAGCGCGGCAGCAGGCCGGCCTCGGCAAAGGCTTCCCGAAGGAATTTTCGCCGCAGCCGACGGCGACGGACCTGCCGCCGCAACAGGCGTGCGGCGCGGCGGGCCTGGTTCCGCGGTTCGAGCTTCCGTTCCTCGCGGCCCTCCGGGAAAATGCGAACGCCCTCGTGGATAATTCGGCCTTCCGATTTTTCTTCGTCGAATTCAACAACTGCGAAGCCTACAGAAGTAGTCCCAATATCAAATCCCCATATGCGGTCCATGGCACTCTCCTGAACGGGGCCGGCGCCCCGCGTGATATTGCTTTTTCGCTCTTGACAACTGGCGGATTTTTTACCACAATTCGGAGCGTGTAGCAAATCCCGGGATCACGCTTATCGCAGGCAAAACCTAAGCGTTATCTCGTGCGGGCTGGGCAACCCTGAAACGCAAAGACTGCCCACACAGACCCTCCGGCGACGGAGGGTTTTTTGTTTTAGCGGCGGTCGGCAGGCCACGGAGTGCAAGCCCCGTGGGAGCCGGAAAGATGCGTGATGACTCCGCTGGGTGATTGCGATAAGACCTTATTTGTTTCAAGGCCGGGTACTGAAAGCGACCGGAAAATCCTCAATGGAGCGGACCCGGAGTTCAAGTTCCGACAGAAATCTCCCAGGCGGGAGGACATTTCGGGGAGGCCAAAACTCGCGAGGCCGCCCGTGCGTCCACCGTCCCACGCGTGGGAGGATTGCGTGTCCTGGATGCGGCGGTTATTGGTGCGGGGGTGAAAGGCCGTAATCAGTTCGGCGGGTTGCTTGGCTGCGCTCTCAGGGGCATCGGTCAAGAAGTCGGGGATAGAGCGACCACCGCCTTTCGAGGGGTCGGGCCGAGTAGAATTTCGTCAGCGCGAGCGCTCGCGGAATCCGTCGGGGAGCATCAGGCAAGGGAGACGGGATTGCCCCTGGATAGCCCTCTTATGTAGGCTAGCTAAAGGTATTTGTAGTGCCTGATGGGACGTGTGGGATTTTTGCAACATCAAAATGCTAATTTGTAAGTTGTAGATAACCAATAACTTATAGAACATTCCCATTTTCTGATCACCTCAGGGCAGGAACTTTGTTGAAATTCCGCGCAGCGTGTAAAGATTGCAATCCGTCCTTTTACGCGGAATCGTCATCGCCGTGCCATAAGGTCTGACGCGAATCAACGAGGCTTTCTTTGCATGTAAGAGCGTATGTCGCGTGCTACACCCTTGCGGTTTGGTTTGAAGAGAGCGGCACGGGTTCGGAGGAGTGGCCGGCGGGCTTCGATTTGGGTTCAACCTTCCAGAAGGACAACAGGCTGTGCGACCAGCTTTCGAGGATCTTCATTGCTGCAGCGCTGCCGGTCTTTTCCGCATGCGCGAGGACAAGCTGGCGAAGCATCTGAGAATCAGCGGGTTCGATCACGCGTTCAATCTTGACGAGTTCAGGATTATACCGTTGCTCGAAGCGGCCAGAAGAATCGAACACAAAGGCAACACCATTCGTCATTCCTGCGCCGAAGTTGCGTCCGGTCTCTCCGAGAATGACGACCATGCCGCCGGTCATGTACTCGCAGGCATGATCGCCTGTTCCCTCGACGACGGCGGTGGCACCGCTGTTGCGCACGGCGAAGCGCTCTCCGGCACGGCCCGCGGCAAACAGCTTGCCGGCCGTAGCACCGTACAGCACCGCGTTCCCCATAATCACGTTCTCACTGGATGCGAACTCAGACCCCCTCGGCGGCCGGATAATGATTTCGCCGCCGCCCAGTCCTTTGCCGACGTAATCGTTGGCTTCGCCTTCAAGCACCAGCCGCAGACCCTCAGTAAGGAACGCGCCGAAACTCTGCCCGGCGCTTCCCGTGAAGCGGAATTCGATGGTTTGATCTTTCAGTCCGCGGTTTCCGTACCGGAGAGCGATCAGGTTCGCCGCGCGAGCGCCCATCGTGCGGTTCGTGTTGCGGATGGTGTATTCACGCACAATGGACTCGCCCGTGGCGAGCGCTTCTTTGACGTCTTCCGCCATACGCAAGGCCAGCGGATCGAGATTGCGCGCCGGTGTGCGCGTGCGAACACTCGGTCTGATTTCCGGATCGGGACGGTGAAGCAGCGGACGAAGGTCCAACTGGCCACGCCGACCGGGAACTTTGTACTCACTCGGAACCAGAAGGTCTGTCCGTCCCACGATCTCATCGAGTGAGCGGAAACCAAGCTCTGCGAGGATTTCGCGGACGTGCTCCGCGACATAGCGCATGTAATTCACCAGCCGCTCCGGTTCATTCGGAAAACGCTTCCGGAGATCTTCGCGCTGAGTGGCCACGCCAACCGGGCACGTATTCAGGTGACACTGCCGGGCCATCACGCAGGCAAGTGCGACAAGCGCCGCCGTGCCGAACCCGAATTCATCCGCGCCCAGAATCGCGGCGATTACCACATCTCTTCCTGTTTTCAAACCGCCGTCTGCACGCAACCGCACGCGGCTTCGCAGGCCGTTCGCCACCAGGCTCTGGTGGGCTTCTGCAAGTCCCATCTCCCACGGTGAGCCCGTGTTCTTTATTGAAATGAGCGGCGACGCGCCCGTACCGCCGTCGTGTCCGCTGATCAGGACAACGTCGGCATTGGCTTTGGCCACGCCGGAGGCAACAGTCCCAACGCCTGCCTGCGAAACAAGTTTGACGGCGATCGTGGCGCGCGGGTTGATTTCACGCAGGTCGTAAATCAACTGCGCCAGGTCTTCAATCGAATAGATGTCGTGATGTGGAGGCGGAGAAATCAGCGAGATGCCTTCCACGGCACGGCGCACGCGTGCGATCATGGGCGTGACTTTGTGTGATGGCAACTGCCCGCCTTCGCCCGGCTTTGAACCCTGCGCCATCTTGATCTCAAGCTGCTCTGCGCGCACCAGGTATTCGGGCGTCACGCCAAACCGGGCGGAGGCAACCTGCTTGATCTTGTTTTCCGCGCAATCGCCATTTTCGAGTTCGATGTAGTAAACGTTCGGATCTTCTCCGCCTTCGCCGGTGTTCGATCTCCCGCCGATGCGGTTCATCGCGACGGCCAGCGTGTGCTGGGTCTCGGGACTTAAAGCTCCGAGCGACATGGCCTGAGTCGTAAACCTTTTCCAGATGGCCTCAACGGGCTCGACTTCCTCAATAGGTATCGGCTTGCCGGGCCGGAAGCGGAAAAGATCGCGCAAAGTCATGGGCTCGCGTTCATCGACTTCATGCGCGAACGCCTTGTAGCTTTCCGCGTCGTTGTCTTTCGCTGCCTTCTGAAGCGTGCGAACCACCTGCGGATTGAATGCGTGCCTTTCAAAGCCTTTACGGAAGCGATAGTAGCCTGCGAACTCAGGTTTCTCGGCGCGGGCAGGAAATGCCTCCATGTGCCGGGCGATCACGTCGTTGGCCAGATCGACCAGTTTGCGCCCGCCGATCAGCGAGCGAGTGTCAGGGAAAAATTCCTTTACGACGTCGTGATCAAGCCCGATGATCTCGAAGAATTTCCCGCCCTGGTAGCTTGCCAGGGTCGAGATGCCCATCTTGGAGAGTATCTTCTTAAGACCGGATTCGACGCCGCCACGGTAGTTTTCCAAGGCCTGCGCGACTGAAATCTCGCCAAGCTCACCCCGTGCTGCGAGATCCGCCACAATTTCGATGGCAAGGTAAGGATTGATTCCTGCAGCGCCGTATGCTATCAGGCAGGCAAACTGGTGTGACTCCCAGGCATCCGCTGTTTCGAGCACCAGGTCTGCCTTGTTCCCAACGCCTTCCGCAATCAGATGCTCGACCACCGCGCCGACTACCAGCAACATCGGCACCGCAGCGTGCTCATCATCAATTCCACGGTCGCTCAGGATCAGGATCGAACTCCCCTGTTTCACGGCCGCCAGACACTCCTGCCTGATTCGGCTGATGGCCGCCGTCATTCCATCCGACCCCTGTGCTACAGGGAAAAGCGTCGAGACCGTGACTGGCTTGAATTTCTCTTCGCCCAGCCGCTTCAACTCTTCGAGTTCGGAATTCAACAGGAAGGGTGACTCAAGCCGCATCATCCGAGCGTGCTCGGGTGATTCCACCAGCACGGAATGCCGCGCGCCCAGATAGAGATTCAGCGCCATCACGAGCGACTCGCGCAGCGGGTCGATCGGAGGATTTGTCACCTGCGCAAACATCTGGCGGAAATAATGGTAAATGGGCCGGGGGCGGTGGGAAAGCGCGGCAAGAGGTGTGTCGTCGCCCATAGAGCCTACAGGCTCTTTCTTCATTTCAGCGAGAGGCTTAATCAGAAGCTCGATGTCTTCTTCGGTGTAGCCGGCCGCACGCTGCAATGCCACGAAGGTTGCTCGGTCGTGAGCGGCCAGGCGGGACTCCGTGAGGTCTGCCGCTCTTTCCTGTTCGGCCTTGAAGCGCGGCAGAAACACCATGTTGTTCCGAATCCATTTCCGGTATTTACGGCCATGAGAAACCTGCCGCTTCAGTTGCTCGTTCTTGAAGATCTTTTTGTGTTCAAGGTCCACCAGAAGGATCTGGCCGGGACCGAGCCTTCCTTTTTCCTGAACACTTTCCGGTTCGATAGGCAGCAAACCGACTTCAGATCCAAGGACGACAAGGCCGTCGCGCGTGATGGTATAACGCGCAGGGCGCAGGCCGTTGCGGTCAAGCGCCGCACCAACAAGTGGGCCGTCGAGAAAAGCCATGGCGGCCGGTCCGTCCCACGGTTCCATCAGGCAGGAGTGGTAATGATAAAAAGCCTCAACGTCCGCGGGGATTTCAACCGAACTTTCCCAGGCTTCTGGAATCATCATCAGCAGCGCGTGATGAACAGCGCGGCCTGAACGAGTAAGAAGTTCGAGAACGTTGTCAAAACTGGCTGAATCACTGCCTCCGGGCTGAATCACCGGCTTGAGCCATTCCGATTCATTTCCCCAGACAGGATGCTCGAGCACCGCCTCGCGGGCCCGCATCCAGTTGCGGTTTCCGAGCAAAGTATTGATTTCGCCGTTGTGGGCAACAAGGCGGAATGGCTGGGCCAGAAACCATGTGGGCGAAGTGTTTGTACTGTAACGCTGATGGTAAAGCGCGGCGGAAGTTTTGAATTCCGGGTCGGAAAGATCCTGATAAAAGGCCCCAAGTTGCGAGGGTGCCATCAGACCCTTGTAAACAATATTGCGCGAAGAAAATGAAGGGATGTAACAGTTCCCAATCTTCGCCTCCGTCAAGCGGCGCTCAATTTCCTTGCGGGTCAGGTAGAGGTTCTGCTCAAATTCGCGTTCCTGGTCGGCCGGCTGCGCCACCAGAAGGTGCCAGATCGCCGGCTGGCTCTCGCGCGCCTGCGGACCGAGCGCATCCGGATTGACGGGAACCTGCCGCCAGCCCGCTACGTAGAGACCACGATTGCGGACCGCTTCCTCGGCAATAAACATGGCCCGCGCGCGGGCCACGCCGTCGCGTGGGAAGAAAAAGACCCCGACGGCCGTGCGCCAGTGAGGTTGAAAGCCGGAATTGAGGCGGAAGGCCTCACGGGCGAAGAATTCTGATGGAAGCTGAACGGCGATTCCCGCCCCGTCGCCGCTTGCGCCATCCGCATCAACTCCGCCCCGATGGGTAAGGCATTTAAGACATTCAAGCGCCTGCTCGACAACACGGTGGGATGCTGGGGCGTTAAGATCGGCTACGAAGCCGACACCACAGGCATCATGTTCCTCACGGCGGTATAGTCCGCCCCGCCATTCGCCTTCCGTGTACTCCATGGCAATGGGTTTAGACACTTCCCCTCCGACCAGCCATGCCATTTTCGGGCCTCATGGGGCGGGATGTGAAATGAATAGTTTTTATAGTACGTATAAACGATAACACAGTGTTCTTAATCCTGCTATTCAGCTGAATTGGCAGAACTTTTGGAGCATGAGGCTCGAGTAGCCGCCTTGTCGCTTGTGGGAGCAACCCTTGCTCGGCGCTGGTGCCGCGCGGTAAGGTCGAGGAGCAAACGCGAGAGTCGCTGCGAGTCATGGCGGGCCACACCATCCTGGGCCTGAAGCAAAGGAACGCAAACCGGAGATACTCCAAGTTCGCGGACCCGCGAGAGGTCATTGACCACAGGCTCTGCATCTTCGGCGGCGTACCGCCTTCGCATAGAGGCAGGAAACGCTCGATTGTTCAGGACCGCAAAGTCAAAGATGTTCCTCCCGACGTGATGAAAGATTGCCTGAAGATGGTCAGCAGCGGTGTAACCTCGTGTCTCTCCCGGTTGCGTCATAAGGTTTCCAATGTAAATCTTCGTAGCCTTCGAGCGCGCAATCTGCTGTGGGATGCGGGATACCAGCAGGTTGGGGAGCAGCGAGGTATAAAGCGACCCGGGACCCAGCGTAATCAGGTCGGCTTCTGCGATGGCCTTTAGAGTCTCCGGCATCGGCCGGCATTGCTCAGGCACAATCGAGAGCTTTTGGATAGGCACTTTCGTCTGGTGGATGCGGGTCTCTCCCTCAACTCGCCTCCCATCGGCAAGGAGTGCCCTGAGGTGAACGTCAGCAAGAGTCGCTGGAAAAATCTCTCCACGGACCGCCAGTACTTCACTCGCCTGCCTGACCGCCATAGAAAAGTCGCCGGTCAGATTCGTCAAGGCCGTCAGGAACAGATTTCCGAGGCTGTGTCCGCGAAGACCCCCGCCTGCGGAGAATCGATAATTGAACAATCGAGTAAGGATTTTTTCGTCTTCCGCGAGCGCCACCAGGCAGTTGCGAATGTCACCCGGCGGCAACATCCCAAAATCCCGCCGCAGCCGCCCGGAACTTCCTCCTTCGTCCGTAACGGTGACCACGGCCGTCAGTTGAGTGATTGCCGGTCCAACAACAGGATTGCCGGCGCTGACATATTGCTTTAGCCCTCTCAGGAGAACGGCCAAACCGGTTCCACCGCCGATTGCGACAACTTTCATACTGTGCACTTGCTTTGGCGCGCTGGGAAATTCCAATCTGAAGGAGTTTGTGCTGGCCGCGCTAGTTTCGAGATGGCTGGGCGTCGGCTCCCAGAAGTTGCGAGAAGCGCGGGTCGCCTGCCAAAACCTGGAAATCCTCGTCATGGCGGGCCTGGGTGCGGTTTTGCGGACGAAGTTCGATGGCTGTTTTCAGGTGGCTGAATGCATGGTCGGCATCCCCCCGCAGCCCATAAGCGGCAGCCAGTGCGTAATGAATGTACTCCTGATTGGGATTTAATTTATCGGACTTGGTGAGGTATTGAAGCGCCTGATCGAAGTCCCGGCTGTTCAGCGCAGCCACTCCCCGAGCGTAATACGCTTCTGCAGTCTTCGGAGGGGTCTCCTGGCGCTGCTTGCTTTCAAAAAACCGCAAGTGGATCCTCGCCCGGTCAGCTATCTCGCGGACCGGGCTATTGGCAAGCTTCTGGAAAAGAGGAATCGCCCTCTCATAGTCCTTCTTTTGAAAATGCCTGATGGCGTTATCAAAGACCTTAAGGGCTGCTTGGCGCTCTAAATCCTCCGGCTTTGGAGGGGTCTGGAAAGCGGGCCTGCCGACGGTTCGCGTCTTCGCTGTCAGCGCGCCACTGCGGGAATTCTCGCGGTGTGAGGTTCTCGCCGGCCTACGGACGGTTGAAGCCTTCCTTGGTCGGGGAAATCGCCTGGCTTGCTTTTGTCTGGTTCCTCTAATCATAACCATCCCAGCCAGTTGCAGAATTGTTACTGTCCCGCGATAAAACCATAATAGCAGGTTTGTCGCTTACCGTCAAGTCGTGCGTTTCGTGTTATTTACAGTGGGCCGAAACCTTGGGTTCCTGTGGAGCTTAAGCCCTTGTTAGCATTGGACTTGAGGTCTTTTGCAGCACCTGTTGTTCAGTGGGCCACGCAAGCCCATCAAAAAAGAGGACCTAGCAAGGATCCCGGTGTTGGGTGATTGCTAATCCGGGACCGCTGTGATATAAACTTAGCCATGCTGAAAGATGGGGCAAGCGTAGCTTTGCTTAGGGGCGCATTCGCCTGCATCTGTTGTTGTTGAAGCCTCTCTTTTTTTCTCACCCACGGATTTCTCCAAATTTTCCGTATAAATTCAGGCAGGAGGTAAGAGATAGCATGGGCGATTACAAGCATCCTGAGGTTCTGGTAACCACAGATTGGGTCTCGCAGCATCTCAATGACCCGAAAGTGCGGCTGATTGAGGTTGATGTTGACACGACCGCATATGAGAAAGGCCATATCGAGAACGCCATCGGCTGGAACTGGCAGTCACAGCTCCAGGACAACGTCCGTCGAGATCTGCTTGGCCAGCGGGAATTCGAGGAACTTTGCAGCAGGTCGGGTGTCTCTAACGACTCAACCGTGGTCCTTTACGGTGACAACAACAACTGGTTTGCTGCATATGCTTTTTGGCAGTTCAAATACTACGGCCACAAGGACGTAAGGCTGATGAACGGCGGGCGCAAGAAATGGGAGTTGGAAGGTCGTCCCTTCACAACGGTGGTTCCGAAGGTCACACCAACCACATACAAGGCAAGCAGTCCGGACCATAGCATACGGGCAAAGCGCGAACAGATCTTTAAGGTCTTAGACAAGAAGGACGCTAATTTGGTGGATGTTCGTTCGCCAGACGAGTTTACGGGCAAAGTCATTGCTCCTCCGGGCATGACGGAAACAGCCCAGCGCGGCGGCCACATCCCAACCGCCATTAATATTCCGTGGTCGAAGGCGGTGAATGACGACGGCACCTTCAAGTCGCATGATGAATTGTTGAATCTCTACGCTTCGCAGGGGCTGCAGGCTGACCGGGAAACGATTGCATACTGCCGGATCGGAGAGAGGAGTTCGCACACCTGGTTTGTGCTGAAATATCTGCTGGGCTTCGAAAAGGTCAGCAACTACGACGGAAGCTGGACGGAATGGGGCAACCTGGTGGATGCGCCGATTGAAAAAGGGGCACCTTCGGCCGCTGGGGCATAGAATTTCCCACACACTCGTACGATACCAAGGGCCCTGTCAGGGACCTTTTGATGGCCTTGCGCTCTTCATTCAGTTGGGGGAGGTTTTCGTCTCGGGAGGCCCTACTTGCCACCCCAGCCGGTGGTGGTCCCCTTTTTCACTCTTGACTCAAATTCTTAGACCTGAGGTAACCTCTGTCATGACGGCACTGGGGTGTAGTATCCCGAACTGCGGCAGTGAAACTACTGGCAATCAATCGTTACAAGAGAACTGGGCGGAAGATCGGTCACGCTGGATTTCAACGTAATCCGCCTGAAGGCGTGGCCCGAAGGGGCTGGCAGGAAAAAAACCGCTGTCAGGTTCGGATGGCGACGCAGATACTTGCCAGCGCGCCCGGGGCCTTCGACAAAGAACGAAGTTGATAGAGCGTCGCTGTCAGTTGCCGAAGGCGAAACCACAACCGTTGAAAGCATGTTTTCAACCGGCATTCCGGTGTGGGGATCCATGATGTGCGCATAGGTTTTGCCGTTGATTTTGAAGAACTTTTCGTAATCACCTGAAACCGACAGCGAGAGGTTCCGGAGCTTCACCACGCACACGGCTTTGTTTACATCCAAAGGATCGCGCACTGAAATCTTCCATCCATCTGCTCCGGGCGGCGACCCGAGGGCATAGATGCTGCTCGTCCCGCTTGAAACCAGCGCCTGTGTAATGCCGTTGTCGCGCAGGACCTGCACCGCCTGATCAACCGCGTACCCCTTTGCAATTGCTCCCAGGTCGATTTCAATCCCCGGCTCGTCAAAGCTGATCGTGCGAGTCGCGGGATTGAGCGTTATGTGCTGATAGCCGATTCGCTTCAGGGCCTCTGCAAGTTCTTCCTTTGAGGGCAATCGCCCCTGACCACGAAAGAACCCCCACGCCTTCATCAAAGGCCCGACCGTGATGTCAAAGTCTCCGCCGCTGTCCCTGCTGTATTGGAGCGAATCCTGAAGCAGCTTGAAAAGCCCTGGTTCCACAATGACAGGATGTGCGGCAGCGTCACGATTGATGGAGGAGAGTTCGCTCGTCGGCTTATAGTTGCTCATCTGGTCATCCAGTTGATCGATGACCTGGAAGACCTCGTGCGTCACCTCTTCGAGATATGCGCTGTCTGAGCCATAAGCGGCAACCGTAAAAACCGTGCCCATGGCCTGATGGGAAGCTTCATAGCGGACCAACGAATCCGCCGCTCTCATCGGCGGATTCGTTGCGAGTGGCAACAGGAGAAGGAGCGAGAGTCGAACCAACAGCCGCATGAATGGAAGAAAATTAAAGAGTCCAATCCTCTCGTCGGCGAGGGGAGGTTCAATCATGTTTCCAGCCGGGCCGCTTTCGGGCCGTGTTCCTCCCTGGGTTGGCAAATTGGAATGCGTCTGTAACTTATGCCTCTTTCTTCGGCCAGAAGACCCTGGTTCCGGTGTCGATAGCTCGGTTTCCGTAGATGACCGCACGCGCGTCTGCCATGCCGATTTCCATAGGGCAGGCAATGGGCTTCCCATCGCGGATGCTCGCCATGAAATTCGAAAGCTCGCTCCAGTACGGATCATGGGGTTCTTCGTATTCATAGATACCCATTGAAGCCAGCCAGCGCTTTGCGTAGAGCAATTCGCGATCAAGAAAGCCTTGCTTGCCTCCCTCGGTCCCATCAGGGAAGAGTGGAATACCTTTCTGCACAGCGTGCTCGGTGACGGTTGCCCCGGCCCACCAGTTCTCCTTGGCTTTGCCGTTCGTGACCTTGGCGGCGGCTTCCCGGTAGTACATTCCTTTGCCGATGGTGATGATCAGAGTTCCTTGGTCGCCCATGATCTGCTCGTTGTATTGAAAATGGGCGTTGTAAAGGATGGAACTGTAAAGCATCTTCCGTCCTTCCGGATACTCAAAGATAACCTCGATGTTGTCGCAGACCTCGCGGCCGTCTTTCCAGTAGTCGATGCCGCCCGTTCCCATCACTGAGATTGGTTCCGAGCCGAAGGCCCAGTTGGCAATATCAACTTGATGCGATGCCAGTTCCGCCATCAGCCCGCCGGAGTATTCCCTGTACATCCGCCAGTTGATAAGCCGTTCAAACTTTGGATCGCGCACGGGCCGCCGCCAACTGTTGTTGCGGTGCCATTGCGCGCGCACGAACATCACCTTCCCCAACGCACCCTTGTGAACCATCTGCATCGCAACGTTGTAAAGAATGCTCGACCTGCGCTGCAATCCGATCTGAAGAACCTGTTTCGGGTTCGCCTGCGCCGCCTTCTGGATAAGACCGCCTTCTTCCTCCTTGAAGTACATGGTTTTTTCCACAAAGACGTGCTTGCCGGCGTTGAGCGAATCAATGACCATCTGCGCGTGCAGATTGAGTGGCGTGGCAATGAGTACTGCATCCAGGTCCTTCCGTTCAAGCATCTTCCGATATTCGAAAGGGCTGCCGGTATAGGTCTGTGGATTCGACCCGATGGTCTCAACGCCTTTCTTCAGGTTGGGTGGATAGATGTCGCAGGTGGCGATGCAGCGGCCCTCCGGTATAGTCGTCAAATGCCTTAAGAGGTTACACCCTTCTGTACCGGTCCCGATAAAGCCGTAATGAACCGTACTGCCAGGATTGGGGCCGCTCAAGATTGCAGGCGCACCCAACACCGGCTTTGCACCGCCTGCCACGGCCGCCACGGCAGCGGCCTTCACAAAATCCCTCCGCGTCACGCGCCTTTTGTTTCCCATGTTGTTTCCTCCACCAAAGCCGGAGGCACGCACACCCATGCCACCAGACAAAAAGATACTTGTAACGCTCCTGAAGCAAACACGCAGTGACTCACATCACAATTTTGGATTTGAAAGCGCAGTCTCGGAGAGGAGGAAGGAGAGGGGTATTGCAGTCGCAAGCCTGTGTAAAAGGTTCCTCGAGAATGACCTGGCGGCCGTTCCGGGACTCTTTACAGTGGATACAAACCAGGAGGCCGCTTGCCGATCCACCCTCTAGCCACTGTAGATAGCCTAGGCAGCGGCCGCCCCCGAGCACGCTATTCAGGGAATGAGAACTTAAGTTCCTGGCCCAGTTCGAAGACCGGTTTCTTGCGTTTTCGAATCAATTCCCGTTCCTCGGACATCGCCGTCACCAGGATGGGCATGGCAATGGTCGAGTCGCAGTGGCAGGTGACCATGCTGGCATCGTGCGCGATTTTTCCCCAACTCTGGGCCTCTTCAAACGTGCAGCCGGAAAGCCCGCCCCAATGCGGAGCGTCGGTCACCACCTGGAGAGCGTACTTGTGCCCTCCAGGACCTTGCCGCATGAAGGTCGCCGTCACCTCGCTCTGCTGGACAAAATTCTTGGGCGTGCCCCCGCCGAAATAGATCACGCCGCTCGCGGGCGATTCGCCGGCCAGGCGTGCTGTTTCAAGGACGTCGCCGATCACATCAAAAGTAAACCGGTTTTTGCCCAGGTACCGGTTTTCTGCGATGCCGATGCCGATGGAGGAATCGCCAATGGCCGGGCAGTAGAGCGGAATTCGCGCTTTATAGGCCGCGGTAACGATGCCGTCTTCCCTGGCGCGCTTTGAAATTTCCTTGCCCAGAAGGAACAGGAACTCACGCGTGGTGTAGGGGCGCGACTGATCGAGGGTGGAGGCGAAGCGGCCGAGGAATTCATCCTCCTTGCGGAACTCTTCTTCATCGGCCAGCGTGTCATACATGCGGTCGATCAGATTTTTCTGGAGATAAACGTCATCGATGTTCGGCGAGCACTGGTAGTGATAATTGCCGAGTGTTTCGTGAATGTCGTGGAAAAAATTGGCTCCGGTTGAAACCAGACAGTCAATCAGGCGGTTCTTGATCATGTAAACCACCAGGCGCCGCATGCCGGCCGGGACCATCGCGCCGGACATTCCCATCATGATCATGACGCGATCGCCCAGCATGCGCTTCCAGACGTGGAAGGCAGTGCCAAGGTTCCGGCCCTGGAAAGAGACACCCTGCATCTTCTCCAGCAGGGCCGCAACGTTCTTGCGCCGGTCGATTTCAAGCGGCCGGGTGGGGACCTTTAAGATCTCATGTTTACGCATGACACGACTCCTGTTCGGTTTTTATCGTTAGGCCCGGAAGGACTTCTGAAGGGACCGCGATGAAACCCCTGGACTGACTCTTCGGACGCGCGCAATCGTCAGTCTTCGAAGCCGAGCAGCACGGCTGCGGCCAGGACGGTCGTCCAGAGACCGCGCTTGTCCCCGATTGCCGATTGCGTAATCTCCGACGTCCGGACGATTTTGTTGGAGATGCGGTAGATTTCCTTTTTCTCGTCCCAGCTTTGGTCCGGGTCGAATTCCACTCCGAGCGTTGTGGCCAGCATCTCAGCGGCGAGTTCTTCGGCATATTCGCCGGCCACCTGTTCCGTCTGCCCGAAAGAGTGGTGCTCTGAGAGGTAGCCGTAAGTGTTGCGATCGGCCGGCATCGCCACGCCGATGGATGCCGCAATCAGACGGTGGGGTTCGCGAGTGGAATTTTCACTGATCACAACAAACGTCACCTGTCCCGGCTTCAACTCCTTGATCCCCTCAGCCCGCGGAATCATTTTGCAACGCGGGGGGAAAATGCTCGAAACCCGCACCAGATTGCATGCCGCAATTCCCGCGGAGCGGAGCGCTAACTCAAAACTGGTCAGTTTCTCGCGGTGCTTTCCGACCCCTTTGGTCAAAAACATTCGCTTTGGAACAAACATCGTTGGGCCTCACCAACTCCCCGCGCCTTCCTTGCCCCGTGTTGACCGCTCTCATTGGGCGGGAAGCCTGTTTCCTTGCCTTAATTGCTGCGAGCTTTTGAACGTAACAAAAAGCCGAGAAAAGTGTCAACGGATTTCTGTAAACGGAAAGCCTTGTGATCGGCTAGCGTGGACTGGTGTCTCCACCGCTCAGACCGAGGTCCGTCAGTATCTTCGGGTTGGCCTCGCCCATCGAAAGCAGGTTGTGGCAAAGGTTGCAGTCCTGGGGAATCATCTTGTTCGGGTCGGAAGCAGCGTGCAGAGTTCCGTGGCAGCGGAAGCAGCCGGGAAAATTCATGTGGCCAAGGTTGTCGGGATAGGTTCCCCAAGTGACGTTCATTTTAGGGAAAACGTTCTGGTCATAAATATCAATCAGGCCTTTTACCGCCCGCGAAATTTCCGCCCGGTGCTGCGCATAAATCTGAGGATATTGCCGGTGGTAGTAGTCATCAAGCCCGGCGGAGATTTTCTGCGCCGCCTCGCTCTGGCTGCTGTATTTGGCCTGCAACAGAGTCAGCCCTTCCTTCTTGATGTATGGCAGCGACGGCGGGATTTGGCCGCTGGCCATGGCCTGGTCCATTGCGTCGCCGGGCAGATGGAAGATGTGCGTGGGCTGGTTGTGGCAGTCGATGCAGTCCATGATGCGGCCGGTTTCAGGATTGACCTTTTTCGGGTCTGTATTCTGGTCCACGTAAAGCGCGGACTTGCCGGTTTCTGAGTTGCTGTAATCCACCCAGTTCACTTTCTGCCGGCTTGGGTCAGACCCGTACCGGATGGTGATGCCGGGCCCGACATGCGCGCCGTGGATGCCCCCCTGGCCGTTTCCTCCGCCGATGTGCATGAGGAGCACCGTCCTGGTGAGCGAATTGTTCTCATCATCAGCGTAATGAGGAATGATGACCAGCCGGTTTCCCTCGAATCTGGCGGGCCAGTGGCACTCCTCGCACGTCTGCCGCGCGGGGCGCAGATTCGTAACCGGCACGGGAATGGGACGCGGGTAAACATTGAAGATGGTTGCGAACACCTGGTAGGACCCCGACAACTTGCTTCGGACGAACCATGAAGCGCCCGGACCGATATGGCACTGTACGCAGGCCACCCGCGCATGCGGCGAGTGCAGATAAGCAACATACTCAGGCTGCATGACCGTATGGCAGGTCTTGCCGCAGAAGGTCACACTGTCCATATAATTCACGCCGGAATAAAGCAGCTGGGCGCCGATGATCAGGTTCGCGATCGTCGTCACCCCCACAAAGTAGAGGAGCCGGCGAAGTTCAACATTATTGAAATCGAGGGGCGGGAAACTTGAGGGGTAAATGCCTTTATGCCGCTCCCGGCGCGCGCGGCGAACGATGCCCAGCGGGATCAGAATCAACCCGCCAAAGAAAATCGCGGGCACGCCCATAAACGTCAGGATGCCAGCATAAGGGTTATCGGTGAAACCGCGCAGAAAGATGGGCAACAGGAAAATCCAGAGAATGGCCCCGGTGGTCACCATCACAACGCCGATCCGGCTCAACCAATTTCCTGAAAGATAAATGTAAGGAGAAAGCCATTTCTTCCACCCGTTTCCTTGGTTAACCATCCGTGCCCTTGTCCTCCTCAGGTTGCGTCGTGCTGCTCCCCGCTTCAGGCTGGTGTCCCAATGCCTCGCCGTGGGCGACTGCTTCCCCGTTTCCATCGGGGTCGGATTGCTCTTCGCCGCGCCGCCTTACACTGCGGCCCGTTAACCAGGCGGGATCCATCGGATAAACTTCGGGGTCAAAGATTACAGAATAGAAATGCCAGACCAGAATAGCAAGCGCGGCCAGCACAGCTTCGTAAAAGTGTATCGTGCTGGCCAGCTGAAGGAAGACCATGGGCAACCACGCCAGCACCAGATTGTGCGCCCAAAGCATCAGCCCGGTGATGGTCATCAGGACCCCGCCCCACACAACCGCCCAGTATTCTCCCTTTTCAACATAGCTGTGGGATGAGCGCGGTGGGCGAGTGCGGCTTAGGCCGAGGTTAAAGGCGAACGTACGGACAGCCTCAATAACGTCCTCGTACCGCGGCCTGAGTTCGAGCCAGTGGCGGCGCAGCTTCGGGCTCTTGATCAGGGAAATGATGTGCATCCCCGCAACGGCCATAAAAACCACGGCGGCGATACGATGGACCAGAGCGCGCAGTTCCCAGCCCCACACGACCACCAGCAACGGCCGGGCCCACCACGCCGATGAATACTTGAAGGCAAAACCTGTCCAGACAAGAACAATGAATGAAACCAGCAGAAGCGCGTGCTGCAGGCGTTCAAAACTATACATCCGGATGTCATCGGCCTCGCCGGCCTGTTCAGCCAGTCCTGTGGAATAAGAGAGAGAGGCGGGCTTTGCCCGGTGAAGACGCAATTCGGCCAGCTTGCGAAGCCAATCCCCGACGTTATGCAGGAACATTAACCCGATCAATACCGGAATGACAATCAGGTAAAAAATGCGAATCCAGCGCACGGCGGGCGGCTCTCTCGTACTGCCGGGAAGCTCATGCACAGGGCCGAGCGCAAATCGTGTTCCCGCTCCCGGATGGCACTGGCCGCAGGTCTTTGACAAATTGCGAGGATTAATCGTCGAGCGCGGATCCGAAGACGGAAGAATCAGGTGGAAACCGTGACAACTGGCGCAATTGGCCGCGGTTTCAGAACCAGCCTTCACCGCCAGCCCATGAAAGGAAGCCTCATAACTGAGCAGGCGATCAGCCGGTATGTTGAATTTGCTGGTCAGACGGACGTTGCCGTGGCACTGGCCGCAGGTTTCCGGAATGTGGGTGGGGAAAACCGTCGAAGCAGGGCTTGTGGGAGGCTCAATCGAATGCGCGGTGTGGCAGGCGGTGCAAACCGGAGCATCGTACACGCCTCGCTTGATGGCCTGCCCGTGGACGCTTTCGTCGTATTCATGGGCAATCTGCGCATGGCACGTGCCGCACAACTCCGGGATGGATTTCTTGAAAGCCCACGTATTGGTCCGCTGCAATTGGTGAGGGTCGCCGTGGCAGACCTGACAGTTCGGGGCGGCCTTGTTCCCTCCAGCGAACTCCATGCCGTGGATGCTCTGCGCCCACTGGCTTGCTTCTCTGGCGTGGCAAGTGAAGCACTGGGGCTGGGCAACGCCTTTGGGATGAGGAAAGGTCTTGATGCCGGTGTGGCAGGTCGTACAGCTCAGGCCCGCATGGGCCGAACCCTTGAGGGCCTGAGCTTTATCGCTGTGGCATGTCGTGCAGTCGAGCGTAGAGGAGTCCTGTGCCCAGCCTCCAGATGAGAGCATCAGCATCGCCATCGACACTACTGCGCATCGCTGCCACGCGTTCATTTTGAGCCATTGTTTCCGGGTGCCTCAAGTTCATCCCGGGAGTTTGGCGCCCTGCTGCCATACATGGTAAAGGTACAGGGCCCCTATCGTCAGTCCGTAGGCTACAACCACGATCGTAAGGGACTTGCCGATCCGCTCGATGGTTTCCAGCTTGTGGCTGAACCTGGCCTGTGCCGCCACCTGCTTCGCGTCGCCGTCGAGCACGTGAATCGATTCGTCTTCATGGCTGGCCAGCATGTTGCGGTAAATGGCCAATATTCCGACTACGATCACTAGAGGAATCCAGGTTGCAAGGTAGAATGTAAAGCTCATGGACACCTCCAATCGCCTGGTATATGGCCGGAACGGATTACTACTTCCCTTCCTTGGCCTCAGATTCACAGGCTTTCAGAGACTTTTTCTTCTGGTAGCACTTGCCCACGTCGTTCAGTTCCTTCGAACCCATTTTCACGTGGCAAGTCGTGCATGCGGTTTTCTCCTTCTTGGCAATTTCCACTGTGCCAAATGAGGTAATAGACAAGAAAGAGAAGAACGACACCAACGCGACACTGAATACGACTGCTTTTTTCATTCTTCGCATGGTCATAACCTCCCGGCATTCATCCGGTGGGGGATGAGCGCCTCATGCTCTGAACCTTACTTCTTTGCTCCCAGCTTGCGGATGTAAGCTACCATGTCATTGATTTCTTCCTTGCTGAACTGGCTCCCGTACTGCGGCATCATCCCTTTACCCTTCTCGATGATGGTGGCAAGATCAGCATTGCTTTTCGACTGAACGGCCTTCGAGCGGAAATCGGGAACTTTCATGTTCTTGCCCATGGGAGTGTTCCCGCTGCCGTCCTTCGCATGGCACATTGCACACTTGGCGTCAAAAACCGTTGAGGCGGGTTCTTTCGCCTGCGCGCTCGATGCCGACAGCCCGGCCCAGCCCGTCGCCAGAAGAAATGTGAGGAATACAAACTCAGATGCCTTAGCGAATCGCTTCATATTGAATATCCTCCGTCAATAATGTTTTCTTTCAAACTCCACATCTCGAATGGTTCCATGTTCCCTTCGACCTTGCAACATCTTCCCTCCGGGATTAGAAGTCTCGCGTCCAGCGAATAGTCAGCATATTGGCGCTGAAGTTGTTGGCGGTGAAGAGTTGCTGAATGTAATAAGTACGCTGCAGATCCACCGATAGCGTACCCGCTTTGGGAATATTGAAATAAACTGTGCCGGTTCCGAGCGGCCACGTCAGGGGGCCATACACCGGATTGATTCCGCCTTCCTGGCCAAGGCCCGTCGTGCGGTCAAAGTTACCGGTAAACCGGATGCCAAAATACTTCACGGGCTGGGCAGCAAGTCCCGCCTGCCACACTCGGTTGAGAGCCTGATCGCGCAAGGGATACTGGAACCCGACCAGGGAGGCGGGCACTCCGCGCTGGTAAGCGATAATTCCGGTGGCAAGCTCGTTATCGTACGTAAACCCGGCAAAGAGGGAATACTTCGGGTTGATGGTATAGGTCAGCATCGTCGAATTCGATTGCACCTTGCCATGGAATTGTGTTGCGAGCAGCTTCTGATCCACGATATAGACTTCATCGCTCAGTGTGAGCTTGCCGCTCAGGTGGAGGTTTCCTACGACGCGCCCGGTGGTGCTGGTGTGGGGATCCAGTGCCGTGTACGAAGAACCCTGATTGTAAGTGTGGATTTCACCTCGGACATCGAAATACTTCGAAGGCCGGTAGAAGGCGCTCAGAATGGGCGATACGGACTTGATTCGCAGGGTGCGGGCCGGGTCAGCCACCCCGTCTTCCAGCGCCTCAATGTCGCTCTTAAGCAATTGCACACCCGGGCGAATGACCAGATTCGAAGTGGGCGTGAAGGTCATGCTGAATTCCAACTGGTGCATGCCATCCTTCCACTGATTCAGGGGATTTTCGGAATTATTGGCTACAGCCGCCACGCCGGTGGAAGGATTTATTGTGGTCAGCAGGCTGGTGAGAATTCCATCCGTATTCGTTGTAAATCTCGTATAACGGTAATCCAAGTCGATATCCCACCAGGGTTTTACAAAGAAAGTGAAGCCTTGCTCTGCAATGTGATTGGGCTCGGTAACTTCAACCCGGCCGGTCTGAGAGACCGAGTACGGGGAGTAAACCGCCGGCGCGGTACTTGTCTGGACAATTCCGCTGTATGACTGGTCCATATTAGCGGGTCCGCGATAACGGTAAAACATATAGCTGCCACGCGCTTCCACCCACTTGTAGGGTTTCCCGGTATAGGAGAATTCGCTGACCGGGGTCTTCAATTCTCGGTAATCCGTCCACGAAGCATTAGCAAGCGGCTGCAACGAATTCCCGGGGGTGAACGGGTCAATAGCGATTTGCGGTGAGGTCACATTGTTGAACGTCATACTGTCTGTGAAGGTCTGATATCCGACGTTGTAATGGAAATTCCAGTTGCGCCATGTGTAATCGATGCCGCCCACGATCCGGTTGGTGTTATCGAATAGAGGCGCGTACAAATAATAGGCGTTAGCCCGGGCGTAGGTTCCGAAGTAAGCCGGAGAATCCAGGAAGTCCGGCGAGAAGGTTGTGAATGTCGCGCCGCTAAAGGTCGTCCGGTAGTACTGGAAGCTGAAGCGCAGGTTGTTGGTGGCGTGCAGGATGAAATCGATGGACCCGATTTTCCGCACGTTGGCCCAGTCGTGATTGTCGGTGAGGCCGGCATTGCCCGGACGAGTCGGCAACAGAACATTATCATTCTGGTTCCAATAGAAATACGACTGTCGCCAGTTGACTCGAAGATCGTAGAGCTTCGATTTTGAGAGCGTGAACTGGGCGGCGGGGTACGGATCTCCGCCCATGCCGCTCATCGTGAGCGAAAAATCATCAGCAAAGGGATTGGTGCCGTCGTTGTGGCCGAACATGCTGAAGTCCATGAGCCGCGGCCCCTTCTTGAGGTCATAGAGTTCTTCAAACATCGGCTCATAGCCCTTGATATCCGTGAAACGATAGCCCACGCTGGCGGATCCTTGGACGCCGAACCCTCCCCACTGCAGCGAAGGCTGGTTTTGGTCCTGCGCCTTGAGGGCGGGGAACGCAGCAAGGCAAATTAGTACCAGGAAGAGCAATTGACGCATGGTTCTCACGCAACACCTCCTATCGCAGCAGGAACTCATCAAAGTTCGATCCATGGATCGCCACATGGCAGCGAGTGCAGTCGCCAGAAGTCTGGTAACCGTTCCGTCCATGGGGGACGTTGGCTTGACCGTGGAAACCCTCTGTGGTGGCAGGGCTTCGGCTGATCACGTGAAAGACAGCATGGCATTGCAGGCAAAGCAGCCGCTGCTCGCGGCGCTTCAGCAGGAAGTTGTTCACGCTGCCATGCGGTGTATGGCAAGCGACGCATCCATCCACCCTTACCACCGCGTGTTCGTAAAGGTACGGCCCGCGTTTCTCTACATGGCAATTCACACAGGTTTCCCAATTGGCCTTGGTCAACTGGAAGTGGTTCATGGTGCCATGCGGATTGTGGCAGTCCGTGCATTTCATGAACCCCTCGCCGACACGATGATGTTCAGGCAGAGCGAATTGCGCCTGGACGGTCCGGTGGCAGGAGTAGCAAAGCTCCGGCTGGGGTTCCTTCAATAAGCCGTCTGTCAGCCAGGCGTTCTCCTTATTCAGCCGCGGGACGGCGAAGAACTGCGCCTGGGCAGGTTGGAGTTGGGGCTTCCCTGCATCCGCCACTTCAACCGGATGGATGGTATGGCAATCTATGCAACTGACGCCCGCAGCGGAATGAACAGAGTGCTGGAAAGCGTCCTGCGGTGTTCCCGTCACATGGCATTGCAGACACCGCTCGGAGTTTTCTTTGGGGTTGCCCTTGAACCTGTAAATCAGTTTCATGCCCGCTTCCATCTTGGCAGGATCGCCGGCGGCGGCCTGTTCGGCCTCTGCGTGGGCCCTGCCCGGGCCATGGCAAATCTCGCACCCGCTGACGTACCGTGGACCGGAAGGCGCTGCGGCCTGTTGAGCCTGGTGTTCGGTCTGGCCTTTGAGCGTCATCAGGTAATCGACAATCTCCTCGATGTTCTTGGTCGGAGTATCAGGCGGGAGCGTGGGCATGATCGTGCCGGCGCGCCGTTTGAGCATTCGGTCCATCAACTCCGCGCGGGTTCTGCGGGCCCCCACGTCATCAAGGGCCGGTCCCGCAGTGCCGCCTTTGCCGCCGATCTGGTGGCAGCCCGAACACATCATGTCGTCATATAGCTTGCGGCCCGCTGCCACGGAGGGCGACTCCGCTTTTTCCGCAGGAGCCGCCGCAGGCTGGACCTCCGCTTTCTCCTGCTCACCGTGAGGAGACTTGAAATACAACCGGGCCTCGGCACGATGGCAGCCTGCGCACGTCTGCGGGCCGACGTAGTCGCTTGGGTTGGTCTCGACCGGCGCCTTCCACGCCACCGACGGACCCTTGTGCGGGGCCGGGCGCCGCTGAGCGTCAAGGCGTACTGTCGAAAGCAGGCCCGACATGGATGCCAGGAACACAGAGCCGATAAGTAACCTCAGCAGTCGCTTCATTGCGCTATCTCCTCTTCCGCATGGGTTGATCACGAAATGCCTCTTCATCACGGACAGGCCTCAAGCCAATGGTGCAACCGAATCTTGGTCCGCTGCCTCGGTTGCAAGGCGGTTCCGGGACTTTCTCCGCCGTTCGGTATCTGGTTAGTTGTTGCATTGCCTTGACGCATCGCTCGATCTCCGCGGTCCGAAAGCAACTTGTCAGCTTGGGTTGACCGATCCGAGCACAGGGTGTATTCACCATCGCCCCGGTTGGCAGGAAGAAGCTGGGTGCGGTGATGATCTCCCTTCCCGATAGCAATCCACTTTTGGTGGGGCTGTGATAGAAGTCACATCTTATTCCTGGCTTGTCTCCAAGGTCAATATCATCTTTTGCCGCGAAATCCGAGTGCCCTCTGTATGCTGCCCGGTTGTTGCGCATGCCTCTCCACCTCAGAGAGGTACCATCGGCATTACCCCTCTCAGGCTTTCTATCCTTCTTTGCTACCGGGTTTTCAGGATGCATTTCTCAACCTTTCGCAAAAGGGTCCTCGTTCCTAGGAGTGCATTATGATCAGCCCCGGCTGGTACGGACAGTGCGCTTGCTCACTCTGCCTTGTGACCGAGGTCACAAGGCACTGCAGGGCCTCGGATGGTGTGCTCGTCAGGTGCCGCGAATCCTTAATCTTGTCTTGAGACTCAAAAAACCGGTAGGCAAGTGACTGAAATCAGGCAGAAAATAGCCCTCGGCCGGGATACGACTGCTCCGGCATGTTACGTCTCAGCTTCTGGCGGAAAAACGTCGAAGGCTCAAGTCGAGGGTTGGGATTCCAGTTGTTGAATCGTCTGGCGCAGCCAATTCTTTACGGCTTCCTGCATGCCTGCGATGTTTTCCATTTCTTCCATCGCTTCCACCGTCCGGCCTGTAGGATCAAGCGGGATGTGATGGCAGGGCATGGCCGACATCCGCGCGCTCTCGGGAACAAATTCCATTAAAGGACATTCGGTACAAGGATGGGTGCGGTAAGGGTAGCCATAATTCAGGCAGGTGAGAGAATCGGCGAATATCGTCGGAGGGGGCGCGGAGCTGACGGCTGATGGAGTTTTGTATCCACCCTTCTCGATAAACTCCAACTCCGATTTCAGGACCGCCAGAATGGATTCTTTGTCTCTTGCCGTCATGTTCTCACCCCCGAGGAGCGAAATTCGCGGACGCTTCTTCGTCGCCGCCACAGATCGTTCTGCTTCAGGAGATTAGGAGCCTCTCTGTGGGCAAGCAGTGACCCGCGTCACCCGGAATTGTGACAACGGCCTGAACCACGCCGATGGGTTGACTTTGGTTCCCGACGCACACTTCGCCCTCAGCCCGACCCGACGTTCTCCCACTCTCCCGTCAGCAAGCCCCGGCTTTCAGATTCTCGCCTTCGCGATCTGACCATCATCTGCTTCCGCTTGCGGTCCGCCCCGCTTGCTCTCGAATCAAACCCTGTATCTTCGTCAAACAGACAGCGCCTCAAGTTCGGCCTTCGCCAGTTGCTTCCTTACTTCTTCGGCAATCTCCTCACAGGGGGCCCACTTGTTAACGACGGCGACCGCTCCCAGTTGAATGAAATGCTTTCTCGCCTCGGGAAGCGAAGAACTTTCTGTAAGGATGATGGGCGGTTGGATCTCCATTTTCTGGATTTCCTCGAAGATGTGCTCGATCGGGACACCATGCATGTAGTCATCCAGCAGGACCAGGTCGAACGGCTTCGTCCGGAGCATTTCCAGCCCCTCCTGCGCACTCCAGACGGTGGTGGTTTCATAGCCTTCGTTCTCGAGGAGGCATTCCAGGGAGATCAGCACACGCTCATCGTCGTCGATTACCAGAATCCGTTTTTTTGCGGCTTGGTTGACCATGCGGTTCTCCAGCCGTGTTACGTACTCTCCTCCACTTTTATCATGTCCAGATTCGGCGCCGGCTGCCGTGACCCTGATCACGAGCGGTTGTGACCAGCTCGGGGGAAGACTACATTAATAGGCTCTCCACTCCGGGTCAGCTCTTCTGCGAAAGCTGCCGAGGGACGGCAGCCTGCCACGACCATGTCCGCGGTCTGAGTTTCGGAAAACCTGATTGCCTGGGCGCAAATGGCGGTTTATCAAAGCAGCAATAGCGTATTAAGATTCAGGTACATACCGGACCGTAGCATCCGCAATTTTGCCCACCCGGTTTGCCTGATTCACCGAATACCGCGCGCTGTGCTTTCAGTTCTATGCTGGAGACGGTTGTTGAGAGCGATTCCGAGTCTCCTCGCTTTGCCACGAGAGATCGAACTCATCGACGGAAAGCAAGCGGACGATATGAGAGGCGAGAGTCGGCGCAATTGCCGTTTAAGAACCACGATTCACGCGGACAACTGTCCAGCGTGGGACCGAAGACGCACTTCTTCGAGGAATGCTCGATCGGATCGCGAGAGGCATTGATGATACGGGTTTTAAGAGATTTGTGGTTACGCGAAGAAGGGCAGGGTCTGGCGGAATACACCCTACTCCTTTGCCTGCTTGTCCTGACGGGCGTGGCGACCATGAGCGGCATGGCATCCAGGCTCAACAATATCTATTTCAGGACAAGCGCCGGCATTGCAATGGCTTCGGACCAAGGGGCGCTTTCCGCAGGCCCTTCAGCTAATGCCGGGCAAAACAGCTCGTCCGTAAATTCAAGCAATAAGAAAAAGTCGGAAAATGATCAGGCGAAGGTCTATCCGTCTCCTGCAGCTTTTGAGCAGAATTCACCCCAGCGATAACTCCTGTCTCCTCAAGCGGGCAGGCGATCCAGTGCTTCCGCAATTACGTCGTAAATAAAGTTGAGTTCCGCCGGAGTAATCACGTACGGTGGCAGAATATAAACAATATTACCCAGCGGACGGAGAAGGATGCCTTTCTCAAGGAAGAAATCGTAAAGGAACGGGCGCAACTTCGATAGATAGCCGGAGTCTTCAGCCTGAATCTCCACTGCCGCCACAGTCCCGATGGACCGAACATCGCCCACAGCAGGATGCTTCTTCAGCGCCGGCAAGCGCTCGGTGTGAATACGCTCGATCCGGGCGATGCGCTCAAAGACCGGCTCCGACTCAAAAATCTTCAGGCTGGCAATGCCGGCTGCGCAAGCCAGCGGGCTGCCGGTGTAAGAGTGACCGTGAAAGAACGTGTGCATGCGATCGGTTGACCGGAAAACTTCGCGAATGGCATCCGTGCACACGGTGGCCCCGAGTGGAAGGAAGCCGCCGGTGATGCCTTTGGAAAGGCACATGATGTCCGGTACGACGCCGGCCCGCTCGCAGGCAAACATCCGCCCCGTTCGCCCGAAACCGGTAAGGACTTCATCGGCGATCAGCAGCACGTTGTGGCTGGCGCAAAGGTCCCGGATGCGCTGGAGGAACTCAACCGGATGGACAATCATGCCTCCGGCTGCCTGCAGGAGCGGCTCAGCGATGACAGCGGCGATCTCTTCGTGCCTGTCGTCCAAAAGCCGGGCCAGCGCGCCAACGCAGTCGATATCGCATGTCTCGCGCTTTTTCCCCACAGGACAGCGGAAGCAGTACGCGGACGGCACGCGAAAGACAGGGAAGCGCAGGCTGTCAAACGCGGCCACAAAGGAAGAATCCTCCCCAACAGACATTGCGCCCACCGTATCACCGTGGTAGGCGTGCGCCAGCGCGACGAACTTTCGCTTTTCGCTCCTGCCCTGATTCCACCAGAATTGCACGGCCATTTTCAGCGCAACTTCTACGGCGGTTGATCCATCGTCCGAGAAAAAGATGTGTTCCAACGGGGCCGGAAGGATTTTCCGCAATCGAGCGGCCAGTTCCTCGGCAGGCCCATGGGTAAAACCCGCGAAGATTACCTGCTCCAGCTTGCGCGCCTGCTCTGCGATGGCTTCCGCGATGAGTGGATGTGCATGGCCGTGCAGATTGACCCACCAGGAAGAAATCGCGTCAATCAGGCGTCGGCCGTCGCGCGCGTAAAGATAGACGCCCTCGGCGCGCTCGATAAAGATTGGTTCTGGCTCGACTGCATCCTGAGTGAAGGGATGCCAGATGGAAAGCGAAGGCATTCAGTCAAACACGCTCCGATCAAACTCCCGATGAAAGACTTCCACCAGTGCCGCGCGGTTGATCACTTCCAGCAGCGGTACCCTGCCAATGATCGGCGTGCAGCCGTAACGCTGGATCGCCCGTTCGTTGTCCTTATTCTCCGGACCGACGATCACAACACCCTTAACCGCAAGGCCTGCTCCCCGGAGAGCGCGCAGCGTCAGCACCGTGTGGTTGATGGTCCCAAGCGAGCTTCGCGCCACCACGACTACAGGGAAGTTGAGCCGGAGCATCAGATCCAGCATGAACTCAGTTTGATTGACCGGGACCATTACACCGCCTGCTCCTTCCGCAACCAGCGGGGCAGGCAGATTGCCTTCCGGAAGTCGAATTTTAGCGAGGTCGATCGTGGTTCCTGCCCATTCAGCGGCCAGGTGCGGCGAGACTGGCGGGTCAAAGATGTAACACTCCGGCAAGGTGCGCTCCTCCGGCAGCCGCGCCAATTCCATCACGGTGCGGCGGTCTGTGCCCTCCTGGGCGCCGGTCTGGATAGGCTTCCAGTAGATGCGCTCGAGGGCCGCACAGAGCAGCGCGGAGACGAGCGTTTTGCCAACTCCTGTGTCGGTTCCTGTAACGAAAAGCGAAGTGCTCATGACGTTTGCATAGTATAACGGCACATCGGACACTTGGCATCCGGTTTTGCACGCGCTAAGCGGGACACACTCATGCCTCTGCTGCCAAGTGTGGTGATCACCAATTGGAATGTGAATCGCGCAAGCCGCACGGAGAAGCTACTTCAACCCCTTATCCACGACGCGCTCGGAAAAATGCACGTAAGTAAAAACTTCTGGAATGTGCGAATCGTAATAGCCGTGTCTGTTCCAGGTCCAACCGGGGCTGACCTCCAGCCGTTTCCCGTGTCGGTCCACCTGCTGGAACCGCGAACAGTCGATACGCCAGATATCTCCATCCTTCGGCGGCAGCGGGCGGCCGTCAGCCAGCAGTTCCATTCCTTTCCATGGAAATGCCAGTTCCACGGTCCAGCCCTTGTCCACATCGTCGCGCCTGTTGAGAGTGCCGTCCACGTGCACGGCGTGTTTCAAGCCGGGATAGTCCCTATCGAGAAAGCCATACCGCCAGCCGCGCGGATGGACGTGCCCGCCGATGCCGTCAATCTCCATGATTTTGTGCTTCGTGGGGTCCCATTCCGGCTTGCCGTAGAACTTGCCCCCCGGCTTGAGCTGGTCTTTCCAGATCCAGAAGACTTCATAAATCGTGTTGAGGGCATTGATCTCGAACTCGTAGTAGGCGTCCTGCCCGGCGATGAACACCTCCATATCGTTGTCTTCGTAAATCTTCGAGTCTCGCTCGGTGAGCGTGGCCCAGACGTCCGGTTCCTCCGCCGTAAAGCCGAAATAGAGATTGTGATCGTCCCACAGAATTGCCACACGCGTGTCAAACCACGCCGGCCGGCCCGTTACGATGTCCACAAACGCGCTCGAACGCGGAGCCATTTGCCATGACGGCTCATCCAGCCTGCCGTCCACCGTGATCGGCCCAGCGGTTCGGTAGCATGTGTAGTGCGCCAGCCCGTCTCCCGTACCATTTGCCATTCGGTTTTTGCCCTCCTCGATTCCAACGGCTGCGATGTCTTCGGCCATTGCATCAGCGGTGCAAATTTCAATTATCGCCCAGACACTGGATTCGGTTTGGATAAATTCGTCCGCGCGTTGGCTTCCCGGTCTGCCGCTTCCGAGTAGGGCACCAGCTTCGGCGGCTGGTCATCGGCGTAAAGCAGCCATACGCGCCGGTCTTTGTAGTAGCGAATGAGTTCCTCGTTCTCGGCCGGTCCCATGTCATGCGCCCAGATGACTTTCTGACTGTCGATGTCCGCGCCGTTGTACACCCACTCATAACCCGTGGCATAGTCATCAAGGTTGTAATGAACAATGACAAGCTGACCTTTGAAGTACTTCCTGATGCTCTCAAATACCGCCGTGCGTACCGGATTCGATGGCGATTGCCAACACCACGTTGGCACGCTTTTTCCGGACCCGTGGCTTTGGGCAAAAGTGGCGGCGTGACCAGTTACAACTCGCAAAGCGAGCAATATCAGGCAAGCAGAAGGAACCGCTCGAACCACAAAGTTGCCCGTTCGTTGCCCTTGCCTTTGCAAGGAACGGAGGCGGCGCATTGCGATAACAACAAGAGCGACGATTACGCAGGTAGTCGGGGCTGAGTAATGCGGTTCGTAGCCTATCAGCAACAGATTTGCGAGAATAACGGCACCACCAACTGTGACGAGAAAACGAGTGCTTGAACTTATATCCTTCCATGAATATCCAACCGGCATAACGGTGGGCAGCAATACCAACGGAAGTGTAAGCACGGGACCCAGGTAAAACGCCCACACAAGAACGAACTTGACCAGAAGGTTTTTCACCAAGCCTTCAGCCGTTTCCGTGGAGTTATAGGCGGTGTTTTCAAAGTGCTGAAAATACAGCCGTAGCTCTGGACTGAGAGCCGTCGGCATCTTTCTCACACGAAGCCACGGAAAGTATGGGACTGGATTAAAGGTGCGCTCATAAACAAAGTAAGGCGGAGACCAAGGACTTCCGGTCGTACGCCAGAAATAATAGCCCATGGCAACCAGTGTCAGAGCCAGCACCGTCAGCAGGGGAACCATAACCCGCTTGAGCGCCTGGATCAGGTCCGCCCGCTTCATCCTCCACAGCCAAAGAAGCATTGCCACGGCCACCGGCATCCCAAAAAACAATCCTTCATACGGACGGCTGTTCCCCAAGATGGCAAACCCCAACCCCATCAGCAGCGCATCCCGAACACGGCGATCCTGCTTGATCCGAGGCAATGCACCGAGCACCAGTGCTCCGCCGGTCGCCGCCACCGCCCCGCCCCAGTAGCTGTTGGCCCAATAGTTGAAGGTTCCAAACCGAATAATGGTCAGGAACCCTCCCAGCAGGGCCCAGCCTTCGCCCACCCAGGCTTGCAGCATCCAGGTTATTGCGGCGCACATCAGGCCTACGCTCAGCCATACGCCCCAGAAGGGCTGTCCAGTGCCCACCTGCCCCAAGGCCATGATTAGGCCCTGAGCCGGCCAGTACTTGGCCGTATACGTCGGGTGCCAAAGAATAAAAGGACTCTCAAAATGTACCCACATCGGGTGAGTGGGATTCGTCAGCCGACCGTGAGCAAACGTGTCCGATAGTAAAAGGTAACAAAACTCGTCCTGAATACCTGGCTGCGGGATGGGCAGGATAGGCAGGAGGGCGGCGCGCAGGGCCAGCGCTGTCAGGCCGACAACAAGAACCGAAAGCCCGCGCCTCTTCGCCAGCTTGCCAAAACTCCGCTCGATGGCCTCAAACCAGCGCGAACCCAGATTCGGCACGGTGAAGGCCAGCACCAGCGCGAGAACACATAAACCAGCTTCGATGAGTAGAAACATGGCCGAAAGTTACGGTCCTTTCCGGGTGGATGCCTGCGCCTGCGCATCCTCAGCTTCAGAGTAGGGTACGAGCTTCGGCGGCTGATCATCGGCATAAAGCAGCCATACGCGCCGGTCTTTGTAGTAGCGAATGAGTTCCTCGTTCTCGGCCGGCCCCATGTCATGCGCCCAGATGACTTTCTGACTGTCAATGTTCGCGCTGTTGTACACCCACTCCCAAATGCCCCAAGGTGGCCACTCTCCGGCTTTATGAAGATCCAAGTTGTACAGGCCGGGCGAGTACCTTACCAAGACGAGTTGCAGTCCTGTTCGTTGGAGCAATTTCGAAAGCAAAACCTTTCGTCCCACGGTCGACTCGGTTTTGCTGTGAGCAAACCAGGGTGTCTCACCAGCACTCCCGCGCATGTCAAGTGACGCAACGCTTACACGGAGGAGAAACAGCACAACAGTAACAACAGGCAAGCACCGCACCAGAAACACGCCTTGGGGCTTACCGCGAGTACGCCCTTCGTGTAAGTGGCGGGCCACAAGCAGCAGGATGGCAAAATAGAGGCATGTCATCGGTGCAGCATACTGAGGGTAGAAAAACACCTCCAAACCAATTCCAGAGAGCGAGACTCCAAGCAACAAAATCAGAAACCTCGTAGGCTGGCTTATGCTTCCCCATGAAAAGCCGTAGGGGAGAGTAACAAATGCCGTAATTAACAGCACCGAGAAAAACGGACCCACATAGAACAGCCAAAGCAGAATCGCTTTTCTCGTTTCATTGATCGCCAGACCCATTCCCTCCTGCAAAGATCTAAAGCCTCTGAGATCAATGTTTACTTCCCATTCCTTCATCTCCGGATGCCGATACTTCGGCAACGGCTTTTCCGATTGCCATAGGAAATACGGGGTGGGATCATACTGGGCCTGATACTCCTGGTAAGGCAACTTCAGAGGATCCCCGGTAACGCGCCAGTTGTAATATGCCATCCAAGCCGCAGCCAGACCGAGTACAACGCAGAGCGGCAAAACGACTTGGCGGAGAGAAAGCGAAAAGGGCAGCCTTTCCTTGCTCAGCATCCAAGCTAGGAGAGCAACCCCGATTGGCAGGCTGAAGACCAGCCCCTCATAGGGACGGCTGTTGGCCAGGATTGCAAGCCCCAGCCCTATCAACACCGCATTTCTAATTCGCTGTCCCTGCTTAACCCGGGGCAGTGCGCCCAGGGCCAGCGCTCCCCCAAGCGCCGCCACTGCCCCTCCCCAGTAACTGTTTGCCCAGTAGCTGAAAGCCCCGATGCGCACAATTGCCAGAAAACCACCGAGCAACGCCCAGCCTTCGCCCACCCAGGCTTGCAGCATCCACGTGATCGCGGCGCACATCAAGCCCACGCTCAGCCACACGCCCCAGAACGGGTGCCCCATCAACACCTGCCCTGCGGCAAGAAAAAGGCTCTGCGCCGGCGGATATTTCGAATTGTAAGTTGGTCTCATGAGGATGTAGAGACTCTCAAAGTGCCTCCACATCGCGGGCGTGGGGTTGGTCATCCGGCCGTGGGCAAAAGTGTCAGCTCCCAGCAAGTACGCAAATTCATCCTGAATGAGGGGCTGCGGAATGGGCAGGATAGGCAGGAAGGCGGCGCGCAGGGCCAGCGCTGTCAGGCCGACAACAAGAACCGAAAGCCCGCGCCTCTTCGCCAGCTTGCCAAAACTCCGCTCGATGGCCTCAAACCAGCGCGAACCCAGATTCGGTACAGTGAGGGCCAGCACCAGCGCCAGCACAGACAGTCCGGCCTCGATCTTTAAAAACATCGACCCTCTCTCAAAGTCGGATCAGGGCCCATCTCCCGCCGGGAATTTTAACCGTCCACGTCAAGTCGGGCGACCACGGACGTATGCTGGGGTGTCCTGAGCAGCCGACGGCTCTGAACGCCACTGCGGAACAATAACACAACCCACACTCCAAGCGTTGCCAGGGCGATGAGAACGGACGGAAGAAGCAGCGCTTCGTGATATACAAGCCTCACGTGTCGAGTCCCCTGAGGGACACTGACGCGAACCAGGCCATCGGCTGACTGGGCGACGGGTGTGCAGTGATTCTCGATGCAGGTCTCAAGCCCCGGATTGGCCACAAAGGCAAAGGTCAACTGTCGACTGGGCCACTGATTCAGGTACACGTCAATGGAGTTAACATGCTCGGCCCAGTGGATACCAGCGCCCGCTGAGGTACCGGAAGGCACGTCACTCCAGTGGACCCGTGGCAGTGACGTAGGATCCTTCCACAAAGTCCATCCTTCCTTGGCCGCCTCGATCTGGAATCCTGCCCTCGCCAACTCTTCCGAGGCATAGCTTCTGGCAGGGTCGACCAGTATGTATTTGACGCTCCACTTTTTAAGGTGGTTAAGCAACTGCTGGTTTACAGGGCCGTCATAACTGCCGGGATGGAGATCGAGCACAGCTTCATATTTGCCTGTGATCGCCCTAGCATCCGTGCGGGAAAGCAAAGGCTCGTAGCCAAGAAGATTATCGAGCCCCCACAATTCCGCAAAGTCGAGTTCGACATACTGCCTGGAAAGATGAGAAACCGCGCCGCGGCTTATAACGAAGTATCGCCCGTCGGCGAGATTTGTCTGCCAAGGTGATTCTAAAGGTGGATGGTATTTACGGATACGCCAGGCATGGTTCGGTAGAAAACAAAAGACCGCGATCCAGTTTACGATTAGACCAGCGATGGCAATCCGTTGCCATCTGCGACTTAACAGCGTGAGCACCAATGTTGCTACGAGGCATTGGAAGAAGCCAGCGAAGTAAACCAGCTTGAAAGGCCAGCGAAGCCGGTTCAGAACCGGCAAGTGATAGATTGTTGGACCCAACACATTAGAGCACCAAAGAAAGGCGACGGAGAAACAGACGCCCGAGGCAACAAGCACCTGGCGGAATCGTGGGTTCTTCTCCCATAGCGCCCCTGCTCCTAACGACAAAGCGCTCGGAATGTATCCGATGTATGAAACATAGGGGATGGAAGCCTGAATATAGTCCCTGGGAAGATGCAATTGTACAAATACAAACACCTGCCCGAAAAACCACCAGAGTGGTGATAACTTCAGCGACGAAAATTCAGCGTAAGAGAGCGGTTTGGATCGCTCAAGTGACCGGGTGGCCGCTGCTATACCGGGTAAGAGATAAGGAAGCCCCAATAAGGCTGTGGGAACATACAACGCTATGTACTTCCCGTAAAGGCAAATCCCACCGACGCGTCGCGTAACTGTCAAGTGAGTGAGGATGACTATGTGTTCGAAGACAATTGCCAGAATGAAGAAATGCGCATATCCCCCATAAAGCAGCGCCAGCCTAAAGAGCATCAGCCAACTGGCGCGGGTGACGGTCGGTTTGTCCAGGTAACGCAAGGACGCCCATACCATCCAGGGAAACCAAGCACAAAGCATTGGAACGGACGGCCACATCCGCCCCGCCCAAATGAAAAACCCTGAGAGCGCGGTCAGCGCACCGAAAGCTGCCGCCGCTTCCGATGCTCCGATGTACGTCAAGAGAATGTATCCGCCAGCCACCGCGATCAGGCCGTGCATGAATGCCATGAGGTCAATAGCGGCGAACGGGTGCCCCCATATCGCCTGGCTCAGGAACATAGCCACATATTCCGGCACATAGAAGACCCCCGTCTGGCCCATGGCCATGTGGGGGATTCCTGCAAAAATGTGGAAATCATAAAGGGGCAGATGCCCAGAGAGAATGCTGCGCCAGTTGTGAAAATACGAAGGGAGGAACTCCTCGAGGCCGTCGTCCTGCAGGAAATAATAGGGCCATCGCAGTTCGAGAGCAAGCATCAAGCATATTGCGATTGCCAAAGTTGCGAAAAGTGTCTGCTTGGAATAGCGGGGGCGGTCGGCGGACCCTTGAAAATCGGCGCCCATGCCATCCTCAGATGCCGGCGCAGCGATTTTTTCACGATTGCCCCGACGCCATCTCGACGGCAATAACGGGCTAAAAAGACGAATTTCCGACGCTGCTTTCATTGTGTCGATTTTCTGGATGAAGGCGGTCTTTTCCAATTTGGAAGACTCGCGTGTTTTCCCGCATGGATCCAGCAAACCAGCCCCAACGCTGGCCTCAGGGTAACCGACTTACTGATAAGGCAGGCTGCGCATCAATTCCTGCTCAGACGCTGTGGGGCGAATTATTCCGGAATTGTCGGGCTTGAAAAAGGACTGCGCACAGCCAATCCTGAACCCGCTGCTCGTCGAATCGAGATCGAGGGGTGCGTGCTGTAGAAGCATGGTTTCCGAAGGCTCCGAAACCGCGTCAACGGAATCGGCGTGATTCGGCCCGATCCACTGGGCATTGGTTTCCGTGGCGCGTTCCATCGTCGTCATGAGCGCTCCCACAACAAAACAGCGGCAGTATGCCACAGGCGGAAGGCATGGCACACCGGCCGGAAGTATTAGACCTGAAGTGCCAGGGCCCGGCTATCAGAGGTAGCCTCGAGCGCTTGCAGAAAAAGTGTTTGCTGGGTTTTGTCTGGATTGGCCAGTCTGTTGCCGTGCTGATGCTTGCCGGCGGCCCCGGGTCTGTTGATAAATACGGATCAGAGTGAAAAACATCTTCCGCAGCTTCACTGTCAGCGTTAACAGGAGTCCGATGAACTCGACCGGAGTCCAGACTTCGGACCTCCGCGCTGAAACCTGCCGATGAAGACGCCAGCACTACGGTCAAGGTTACCGCTCTGATTCGTAAATCTCGGCATTGGCGGAGGGCCGCACGGGCCGTCTGGATTGGCCCAAGGCGGCCCTTCGCTGGCTTCTTCGTGCGATCGGCCTCATGGATCGACAATGATGATCGGGTCGATCTTCTGGCCGTTCACGAACACCGTGTATTTGTACTGGCCGCTGCCGCCTGTCACTTGAACGTTTCCAGGATTGCAAGGGCTGTAATAATGGTGCTCGAAGGGCGTAGGACCGTCAAACACAACGGCCCAGTCATTTGAGGTCGAGTGCCACTGCACGCGGTCATTTTTACCACGGGAAATTTTGACTGGGTCCTGACTCACGCTCGGCGGGTTACCGGGATTGATTTCAATTCTTATTGGCATTGCTCCCTCCACAAATCAATTTGTGCTTCGCGGCGATTGCCAACGGAATGGCGCGCGCCTTCCGTCGCGGCTCCTGACGGCAAGGAACGCCGCGGGCCGAAATTCCCGCAGAGGCAAACGCACACCTCTGCTGGGATATTGCCGTCCCTCTGAATTGCAGGTTCATTCATTGATTCCGGCTGTTGATCAGCTTTTGAAATGCCGGATCATTTTGCAGACTCTTCCAGTTCGGGTCGGTACGGATCGACTGGACTGGATAACCGCCGTTCCGGGCGCGTTCGAGATAATGGAGGGCCTGGGCGCGCCGGCCGGCCAGTTGGAAAACAACAGCAGCATCGTACATGATCTGAAAATCTTTGGGCGCAAGCAGAAGGGCCCGGTGCAGATCGCGCATGGCCTGGGCGATGTTTGAAGTTTCGGCTTCATACATCGCCAACGCCCCCAGCAACTGGTAGGACTTCGGATTCACACGCAGTCCTTCCCGCGCCAGTTCCGCGGCCTTGCGGTATGCTGCGGCGGCCTTCGCGCCTTCGCTCGGCGACCACTTGTAGGCGTCGCCCAGATTGCCCCACAGTTCCGGATCCTTCGACCGGAGTTGGACTGCCTTCTCAAACCATTCCGCGGACTCTTTGTACTGCCCCTCGCAGAACAGAACGGTCCCGAGATTGGAATAGGCGGTGGAACTGGGCCGGATGGCAATAGACTTCCTGCAGGTGGCTTCGGCCTGAGCAAAGCTGCCAAGCAGATATTCCGCCGCGCACAAATTGTAATAACCCAGGTGATTGCCGGGTGCGAGTTCCACCACTTTCTTAAACATCTCCGCCGCTTTTTCGTTGTCGCCGATAGCAAAATAAAAAGTCCCAAGCCAGTTGTATGGAGACCAGTAATGGGGAGCAGCCTTGATGGCGCGTTGATAGGTTGCCTCGGCTTCTTTAATCCTCTTCAGGCGATACTGTGCCGTGGCCAGACCTTCATAAGCGGACGTGTTGGTCGGATCGCTTTGAAGGACGCTTTGGAACTCCCGGATCGCATCTTCGTATTGTCCAGTGCCGTTCTCGAGGATCCCGAGGCAGAGATGCGAGGCGGGAAGCTTCGGGTCCAGCGTAACGGCATGGCTGCAGGACCCTCGCGCCTGGTCCACCCAGACACTGTCCTTTGTGGCCATGTACTTGCTCCAGTAGGCCTGCCCCAGTCCCGCGTAGGCCAGCGCGTAGGAGGCGTCAATATTGAGCGCGGTTTGGAAAGACCCGATCGCATTGTCAATGTTTTCGGCCTTCTCGTAATTCTGCAAATAGCCGAGCCCTTCCAGGTAATCGTTGAAGGCAGTGGCATTCCGCGTACCGTGTGATTCAACCTGCCGGCGCTGCCCCTTGCGGAGAGGCAGACTCAGCATGGCGGCAGAACCTTCCACTACGCGGTCCTGGATGTCAAATGGATCCGAATCGGGCAGCGTGAGCGTCTGCGCGCTGATCTGGCGGTCTGAAGAAGGATCGACAAGCGCGTAAGAGACGCGGATAAGGTCGCCGAATCTCTCGAGGCTTCCGGTAAGGACCAGGTTTACACCAAAAACCTTCGCTGCCTGCTTCGCGGTCGTGATGTGTTGCGCGGAGAGGTCGCCTACCGGGACCACTTGCAGAGAATGGCCGCGAGAAAGCTGTGTCAGTTTTGCTGCCAGAGTTTCTGCCAGGCCGCGGCTGAACGCGTCGTCCTTCGGGCCGCCGCTGACGGCCGAAAACGGCAGCACGGCAAGCTGCCGCTGGCCCAGGGCCGCGACTCCCGCCGAAGGCGTGATTCGCAGAAGTCTCCGGACCGAAGGAACCAGAAGGAGCGATGCAAGCAGGGCCACCGCAATTCCAGCGGTGAGTCCAAGGATGGCAATGCGGTTGGGCGTACCGCGTAATCCGGTTGTGCCCGCCGTCGGAACGTTCTGGGGCCAAAGGTCAACCAGGATTTCAGCGGCAGACTGGTACCGCTCCGATGGATCTTTCGCCATCGTCTTAAGAATGGCGGCTTCAAGCTTTTCCGGAATTTGCGGGTTCAACTCACGCGGCCGGCGGGGCAACTGGTTTAATTTAGCCTCCATCAATTGTTTCGTCTGGGTTTCAGGAAACGGCCGTTGGCCGGTCGCCATTTCATAGATAAGCTCGCCGAGAGCATACAGATCGGTGCGGGCGTCCGTAGTTTCTCCCCGCAATTGTTCAGGAGCCATGTAGGGCAATGTGCCCATGATGGCTCCCACCTGGGTCTGGAGCAGGTTTTGCTCAGCGGGTTCGGCCGGATTCCGCGGCCCCTCAAGTTTTGCAAGGCCGAAGTCGAGAATCTTGACCCGGCCTTTTATTGTGACCATCACATTGGCCGGCTTCAGGTCACGGTGGACGATGTTGTGCTCATGGGCTTCTTCGAGCGCTTCGGCGATCTGGCGGGCGTTTGCCAGCACGTCGTCGATGGGCAGAGGGCCTTGCTTCAATATCTCCGCAAGCGTCTTTCCCTCAATCAACTCCATGGCAATGAAGAGCCTGCCTTTATGCTCTCCGATTTCATAAATCGTGCAGATGTTGGGATGATTAAGGGCCGACGCAGCCCAGGCCTCGCGGCGGAAGCGTTCCAGCTTCTCCTGATCCAGCGAAAAATCCTCCGGAGGAAATTTCAGGGCAACGTCGCGGCCGAGCATTGTGTCACGGGCGCGATATACTTCTCCCATGCCGCCCGCACCCAGTCTGCTGATAAGCTTGTAGTGGGAAACGGTGGCTCCCGGCTCCAGTGGGGATGAGGCAAGGGGCCTTGTCAGACGTTCGTCCCCTGCGAGCGAACGCGCAGCCACTTCGATTGCGGGCGATTCGATAAAACTCCCCGCCTGCGCGTCGCTCTGGAGCAAAGACTCCACTTCCCGACGCAGCACTTCGTCGCCCGCGCAGGCGCTTGCCAGGAAGGTCAGGCGTTCTTTTTCTTTCAGTTCAAGCGCCGCGTGATAAAGCCGTTCAATCTCATCCCAGCGTTTAGGTTCCATGGCTTTGGTCCGCGCTAAGCTCCCTGTAAAGCCAGGCCCGGGCGAATTTCCAATCTCTCATCACGGTTTCCGGAGAGATTTTCAGCGCTTCGGCGGTTTCCTCAACGCTGAGTCCACCAAAAAAGCGCATTTCGACAACTTTCTCCTTGCGCGGATCGAACGCCGCCAGGCGGCCCAGGGCCTCATCAATCTGAAGCAAGGTCACATCCTGCGACCATGAAACACCCGAAGCTTCATCAAGCTGAATTCGCAACTGTTTGCCGCCGCGCTTTTGATAGCTGCGGGAACGGGCATAGTCAACTAATATCCGGCGCATGGCCTGGGCGCAAACAGCAAAAAAGTGAGCGCGGTCCTTCCAGTTAACCTGTCGGATGTCAACCAGGCGGACAAACGCTTCATTTACCAGCGCAGTTGCTTGCAGAGTATGGTTCGGGCGCTCTTTCGACATATAACCGCGAGCAATCCGGTGCAATTCTTTATAGACGAGGGGTGCAAGACGATCCAGAGCCTGCTCGTCGCCATCGCTCCAGGCTCGGAGCAAGACCGTGACTTCGTCGGGTGAAGTCGCCTGCTGCATGCAGTTTCCCCCTCCCACGCAAAATGCGGTGTCGAGTGGCTAGAGAATATCACACCGGCAGGCGCCATTCCAGCAGCCAGCATGGTTGGCCGGGAGGTTGAAATCTCCCCGGCGTCGTTCGACTTGCCTCCAATTTCATTCCTCAAAATTCCGGAATCATTGCAGGGTCTGGGCGCTCTCAGCCCAGCAAGAAACACGTGTTTGTATCACTTCGATCGGTAACAATTCCGCCAGAGATTTTTTCTACGTACATGACAGTTTTGTCTCCCGTTTCTCGCTTACCAGATTAAAGAGCAGTACTCCAGGTGATGCCGCGGAGGGGGGCGCGAAAGGTAAGCCGGGAGAACCCCAGCCGGCATTTAACCGGCTTGGTGCTGATGCTGGAGGTACGAAGATGACTGACTTCCAAAGCAGGACAATCCTGGTTGGGGTTTTCCCGGTGATTTCGCAATCTGGCGCGATGGGAAGAAACGCGCTGGGGTTCGGTGCAACAGAGTTTGTGGGTCGATTCACTTTGCCTTTTGAGGCCGAATGGGGCGAGATGGTTCTACCCGCGGGGGACTACACGCTTGTCTATAGGAAAATGGATGAGGCCATTTCCCTTGTGGAAATCGCCGGCAAGGACTCCGCCAATCCCCGAGGCATCTTTGTTGTCGAAGGGCAAAGCCGGTCTTCTGTAGTACAGAACGCACTGGTTTGCGTTCGCAAAGATGGCTGCCGGATCATCCGTTCCCTGGAACTTCCGGTGATTGGGAAGGCGGTTTCCTTTGCAGTCTCGCATGCGACGAAGTCGGTACACAGCCAGGCAGCCGCTCGTTTTGAAGCCCGTTTTGGCGGGTCTCCCAATTGATGGCCGGCGCTCCAGTTAAGGAGTAAGTGGGCTCGCTAATCAAGGGCTATTGTCGGGTTCCCCACGCGGGGGTAAGACGGGGGCAAGTCCAGCCTGCGGTCAGACCGTGGGCCGTTGGATTGCCCCCGTTTTTTTGTAGATCATTTTGGCGGCGAGACACTCCTTTCCCCGACAGGGTCGGGGGTTTCAGCGCACGCCAGGATGAATCCCTTTCAGGGCAAGGTTTCTACTGGTTCGAGCCGTTCTGGTTTTTTGCTATCCACCTGTCATACCAGAGTTGAAAGCTGAAAAGCGTCCAAAGGGCCTTCCGATGATCAGCCTGTCCGTCCCAATGCTCTTGAAGCATCTGGTGAATAACCGTGCTGTTGAATATCCCTTGGCGGTTTAATTTTCCATGATCCAAAGTCTCGGCCACGAGCGGCTTGAGCTCATCACGAATCCACCCCGCGTTCGGGGCAGGAAATGCCTGCTTCCGCGAATAAATCATTTTGCGGGGCAGCCACATTTCAGCAACCTTCTTCAAAATGTACTCTCGCTTGAGGCCTCTCAGTTTAAGGTGGGTCGGCAAACTTGCCGCGTATTCAACCAGCCGACAATCCAGGAAGGGCGCTCTCGTTTCCAGTGAACACGCCATACTGGCGCGGTCCGCTTTGGTCAGGTGCCCGTCTTCCAGAAGCATCCGGAAATCCAGATAGAGCAGTTCCGCCAGGGCATCATCGAACCGGGTCCCTTCCAGCACTCGCGAGAGTGGGTTGAATATCGACCTGATTGGTGGATGCTGCGTGAGCCACTCCGGGGCAAAAAGGCGGTCGAGTTCATCAGGCGAAATCATGCCAAACCACGCATAATGACGCACCGCCGGCTCGTCCTCGGCATAGTTCAGAAACCGGCTGAGCGTGATTCCCTTGGGGCCGTCGATCACGGAGAGTGACAAAAGCCTTTGAATCTGGTCCCAAACTGGCCGGCGAACCACCTTGGGAATCTTAAGGTAATACTCCGACATCCGCGCCGCTGTATAGGCAGGATGGCTTCCGAACAATTCATCACCGCCTTCGCTGGTCAGAGCTACATCGACGTGCTCGCGTGCGAAATGAGAAAGGAGGTAGGTCTGAATAATGGCCGGGTCAGCGAGAGGCTCGTCCAGATGATCGGCTAATGTAAGCAGCGCATCGCGCAGGCTTCTGTAATCGGCCCTCACCACATGATGCTGAACATTTAAAATTCCGGCGACGGAGGCAGTGAATTCAATTTCTTCTGAAGGTTCCCCGGGCCATAACACGGAAAAGCATTTGATCTTCCCCGGCAAAAGCTCGCTTGCCGCCGCGCACGCAACGGAAGATTTTATGTCGGCATTGAGAAAAACCCCCATCGGAGCGTCCGAGACAATCCGGGAGGCAGTCGCTTCACGGAATCTGGTTCTGAGTTGCGCGCAGACTTCCTCTTCCTGCTTTTGCTCTGTGCTTACGCGCGTTTGGGTTCGCATGGAGTCCTGCAATTTCCAATAGCACTCAATGCGCGCAGTCCGACCCTCAACAATCATGCGATGGGCGGCGGGGAGCTTCCTGATGTCCGCAAATATCGATAGAGGCGTTGGGACGTAGCCATAAAAGAAGTATTGAGCGACGGCATCAGGATCGAGCCGGCGAGAGATTAAGGGGGATTGCAAAAGTGATTTAATTTCCGAGCCAAACAGCACCGTTTCTTCGTTCATCCAGTAATAGAGCGGCTTTTCCCCCGCCCGGTCTCGGGCCAGAACCAGTCGGCTCGTTCGGTCGTCCCAAAGGGCGATCGCGAACATACCGTCGAGTTCGCGTACAAAATCGATACCTTTTTCCTCATACAGGTGGACGATAACCTCTCCGGCGGATTGCGTTTTCATTTGATGACCGCGCCCTTGCAGTGCTTTGCGAAGGTCACGGTGGTTATAAATTTGACCGTCAGCAACCAGAGTGATTTCTCCGTTTTCGTTGGAGAAAGGCTGATTGCCTGCATTGGGACCGGGAACACTCAGTTGGCGGACTGCTATCGCCAGATGCGGCCGTTCAATTTTGCCGTGATTATCGGGCCCTCGATGCTTCAGTTGCTCCGACATCCGATCAATCAGATCGGGAGAATTGAGTGGATTCAGAAACAGATTGTGAATACCGCAAATGCCACTCATGGGACCTCGTCGTCTCGAAGCCGGCGATCCATTCAAGACAAGTGATCAGGGGATTTTCGAATGTGCGTTACTCCCATGGGGATTCCCGTCACCCAGACGGAATGCCTGCACCTGCGCAGCTTCGAGTCCGTTTTCTTCAGGATCCATTGTGGCATGAGTTCCTGGGGCCCAAAACAGACGGGAGCCTGCAATACAGCCTTATGGGCCACCGCCATCAAGGGCATTCCTCTCCGCCACCGCCGATGCATGGTGTGTAAGCCGCTGGCGACTGTAAATATCTCCCCTTGCATGACCGTGGAGCTGCGCTTCGCAATAGGAGCCTCGACAAATGGCTGGATTCTGCGTGAGACTCGGCCTGCCGCAAGGAGGGAATCTTATCCGAAGTGTTCATCAGCGTAAAGATGCCTTGTCAATAAGGCGAGGTTAGGCGCGCGAATCGTGGCCCGGCTTATAAAAATCAGACAGGCCGAAAAACTGATGCAAATAGGGATCGAAAGCAGCGTCCTTCCGTCCAGCAAGCCATGTGCGCTGCGAACTCTTCCCCCTTCAGGGTCCACGGATAAGCCCGAAATTCGAAAAGTCCCCCATATTGTTGGTTCAGTGCTCGCGGACCTCCGCTTCGGGGATTGTAGCTGCTCCGAGAAATGACAAGAGGAGGCGTCATGCTTCATCCCCCAATGAATGGGCCAGGGCGCTTCAGTAAATGTGCAAAACTCTGCATCGATTGCTTCCAAAATACCCCACAAGAAATCAGGTCTCTGCCTGAAGTCTGATCCGGCAGAGAAACGAATTAATTGCCAGAATCACCGGATTGAATGACCGCCATCGAGCGGTTACGTTTGCTAACAGGGACGCAGATGCCTTGAGATATCGGCATCTCGCTTTCGATTTGTCGAGTGGCGCGTATGAGTCACGGCAGACACTCTGGCTTCAAGACCCAAGCTCTTGAGGTGAAGGGCGCATCGCGCGTCTGCTCACTCGACTTGAACTGTGACTCGCGGCCTGCAGCGCACGGTTGCCAATGCTGATGACGGGAGGGTAGCAGTCAATGCAGAGAATCTGGAAAAGGTTGATTCGGGAAACAGAAGGGGCGAACTCAGTTGAGTACGCGCTGGTGCTCGTACTTATATCTGTTGTTGCGATTGCAGCATTCAAACTCATGGGAACGACGGTGCATGGCGGTTATGCAAAAGCCTCAATCGAGGTAGCCAGTGCAGGAGGGCATAGCCAAAGCAGCGACTCCAGCTCGAACGCCGGGACAGGCTCGGGCAGCGGTTCAGCCTGGGATAATGGCGGAGGGTCTGGGGGAGGATCGAACTCAGGCGGGGGATCAGGCTCAGGTGGCGGATCCGGACACGGCCATGGACATGGCCATGGAAGCGGACACTGGAATGGAGGAGGTTCCGGCGGTGGCTCGGGTTCAGGTGGCGGATCGGACCAGAATCCACCGCCGAACAACGCGTACGACGAGCTACACGGAAAGAGGAAGAACTAACAGCTTTTACTGTGGCCAAACTTGCTGAAGAGTCTGGGCATTTCAGAGAGTCGTGGGCACACGCATAGTGGCGCGGCCTTGAATGCTGGTCGCCCAAGGCGCTTGCCTGTCGAAAAGGTCCGGGGTTAACCGTTCGGGCAGTATCACTGGACGCTTGGGGATCCAGGAGAAATTCCGTGGTAGCCGTCCCCGAAAGCTAAGGAACGAAGAAGGGCAGATGAGCCAGAGAATTTCTTGATCTTCGGCCCACGTGATTCGTTGCGGGAAAACAGACCATGAATTCTGAGGCTAAAGAGATCCTTGAACGACTGGGCAGGCCCCTGCTTATTTGGAGAAATGCTCTCTTCTTTTCGCTGAAGTCTTCTGGGGCACAGGACGACTCATCCAACCATCCTTACAGGCCGGATCCTTCGACTCACTCAATGCTCACATCATATCCATTGACTCCGGCACTCTTAATACTTACGGGCTTGCTTTTGGTCGGATCAATGACTCCGGCCCGTCAATGGGTTTCATTAGAGAACAATCTCCCGATTTTGGCCCGGATTTTCTCAGTTTCGCAAGAACCGCAATCTGCACCTATTGCAAATGCAAATGAGAACGTAGCCGTTTGGGTCAACAAGCAGTCCGGTTTTTATTACTGCCAGGGAGGTATGCTGTACGGCAGCAAGCCGGGAGAGTTGATGACTCAGGGCGCCGCGCTTACCTCGGGCTACCGGCCTGCCGACGGTGAAGTCTGCAACGTCGATGGGGCAACCCAGCCGTCATCCTACAGCCTCTCTGTTCGGGCGCGGATTTGGCTCCAGTCGTTTGTGAGCATGTTCCCGGACACGAACGAATTGCTCTCGAAGATTTGGAATAAACAGGCGGGGATGACGAAACCCGAAGAAGGCATGAGCGTGTGGGCGAATACACAATCCGGCCTTTATTACTGCCAGGGCGGTCTGCTATTTGGCGCCCAGCCAGGACAATTGATGAAGCAAGCCGATGCGGTTAAATCAGGCTACCGGCCTGCCGATCAGCAGTACTGCGCCGAATTGAAACCCAAGGATACGCCGGCTGACATCTTGCCCAGTCAAGCTTCCGCCATCGACAAGTAGTTCCTTTCAGCCCTTCCTGCCCGAGCCTTTTCGGGAAGCTCAATCTTGTTATCGCCCAATTATCTGCGGCTCGGCTCATTCAGGGCACGGCTGTCCATTGCGGGAAGGAGGTGCCTGACTAACATTTCAGAGCGAAATTGCGTCAGCTTATTGTGTTGTGTGGAGCGCAATCCGGGGTTGGAATGGCCGGGGACGGCTCAGAAGGCTCCTCGAAAACCTCCGCGGTAAATGCCTCGATCTTCGCACCCCTTTGCCACGCGTCACTCGGCAGCCCTGCCTTAATGCACGTCTCCTCCAGGAAGCGCTCGCGGTCCCAGTTCCACGTAACCGGAACCTGGGGTAAAAGCAGACCGCGATGCCGGCCCTGGGAAATGATCAGGCCATGTTCGCCAATTACAATCTGATCGGGCTGAATCTCGAAGGGTGTGCTAAGAACTGAAATCTCCAAGTGCAGCGAGGGTATTTCGTCCGGCGTTACCGGAGGAAACCGGGGATCAGCCAGCGCCGCAGCAACTGCGCATTCCTGAACGGTCTTGTAGAGCGGCTCTGTCGTCACGATGTGCCCAATGCAACCGCGAAGCTGGCCGTGGCTGCGCAAAGTCACGAAAGCCCCACGGGGTTCGAGGAGCGCCTGGGATGGATTAGGCACTTCCCGGATTTGCGAAACTCCGCAAACGGCATCCACGACTGCTTGCCTCGCCAACTGGAGTAGAAGTGCTCTTTCATCGTCAGTGAGCGGCGGCATCCTTTTCGCCCTCTTTGTCCTTGCCGCCCGGGATCACCACCAACTGGCCGGGCGACTGGTTCTTGAAGCGGGCCTCCATTTTTCGCCGGAAATCCCAGAAGTATTGCGTGCCCGATATCACTGCGAAGACAACAACAGCCCACAGCAGCAGCATCCCCGTGAAAAACGCTGAGGGGAACCGGGGCTCGAGCGTAATCACGCTGATAGCCGCCACCTGGAGGACCATTTTCGTTTTGCCCAATTCAGAAGCCTGGAGCAAAATTCCCTGCGCCGAGGCGATCGAACGAAGCCCGGTCACCGCAAGCTCACGCCCCACAATGATGACTACCATCCAGGCCGGCACCAGGTGAAGCCAGACCAGCGAGATGAAAGCGGACGCTGTCAGCAGTTTGTCAGCGAGAGGATCCAGCAGAATCCCGAGCGCCGTCACCTGCCCTCGCTTCCGCGCCAGATATCCGTCCAGCAGGTCTGTTGCTGATGCCAACAGAAACACGCCCACGGCCCAGATGTCCATGTTGTCTCCCTTGGTCAACAGCAGCACGACAATCAAGGGAACAAAAAATATCCGAAGGACCGTTAGCGAAAGAGGGAGATTCATATCAGCTTGGGATTTTCGTGCCCAGCGGAGCACCGCAGGAGATAGGCGTTCTCGCCAAGGCATTCCGCGGCTTTTCAGCAGGGAGCCGACCGGCACAACCCACTATAGCCAAGCCCATGTTAAGTGTCAACGGGATGTACTCGTTCACACGATTGTTGATGCTTTTGAGCGCGGTTCGCCATCTTAAGCGTCGAAGTGCAATCGGCACCGCCTGCCAAAATGGCACAGCAACGCTTCCCTTAATACATCGGGGTTGCTTCACTGGAGCAGGAGTCGCCTTTCTACCGAGCATCTTGCCGGGTCGCCGAGTCCCAGCGCCAGGAGCCTTCCCTGTGGTTCCGGGCGGCAAGCAAGCTACGGCTATATCAAGAGCCTATACCCTCTTCGGATTGATTTCACCTGCGAAAATCAAGGGTGGCAGGCTACAGCCAAAAGCGACTTGCAAGCCTCAAATTTGTGCAAAACTTCTTCGCTTCTTTTCAGGCGCACCAGCCGAGGAATTTCGGCTTGTTTTCAGGAAAGTAATTATAAGAGGTTCCTTAAGTTCTTGATATTAAAGGACGATTCTGAAGTCGCTCAAAATCTGCCATTTCGGATGCCGTTGACGATAAAGAGCATAATGTTTTGGCGGGAAGAATTTTCCACAGTTTTTTCCACAGGCTTTGAGACCGCGAAAATACAGGCTTTTAAGGATGAACCAGGGATTCTACGCGGAATTCGCATTCAGCAACCAGGCGTTCGCGCAGTGATTTTGCAACCTGCGCGCGAACCGTAACCCGGTTACCCTCATAGCGGGTCGAAAGGACCTTGCCTGCGCGGTGAAGAAGAGCCAGCCGCTCCCCATCGCTGGCGGAAAATTCAAACTCGCTCTCGACGACGGGATCTTCCTCCAAGGCTTTATCAATGGCATCCAGCAGGATGTCAAATCCCTCCCCAGTAACTGCAGAAACCTCCACGTTCCTGGGGCCCTTCGGAAGTCGGGCACGTGATGCCTCATCCAGGAGGTCTATCTTGTTCCACACAAGGAGCCGGGGTGTTTCGCTGAGCCCCATTGTCTCGAGAGTCCGCTCGACGGCCGACTCATGCTGGTGCCTTTGCGAGTGGGAAGCATCCATCACCTGGAGCAACAGGCTGGCGCTCTCCAGTTCTTCGAGAGTGGCTTGAAAAGCGGCCACAAGGTGTGGAGGAAGCTTGCGAATAAAACCCACCGTGTCGGACAAAAGCACCGGACGCCGCGAGGGCAGCTTCAGCGCCCGCACGGTTGGATCGAGAGTGGCGAACAGACGGTTTGAGGTTGAGACTTGAGCTTGGGTCAGGGCGTTGAACAGAGTTGATTTTCCGGCGTTCGTATAGCCCACCAACGCCACTGTCAGGAAACGCCGGTCGCGACGATGGGCACGATGGAGCGCCCGCTCAGACCGGACCTTTTCGATTCCGCGTGACAGGTTCCGGATGCGGGCGCGAATCCTGCGGCGGTCAAACTCCAGTTGCTGTTCGCCAGGCCCTCGCGTCCCAATGCCGCCGCCAAGGCGTGAAAGGCTTGTGCCGCGGCCGGAAAGACGGGGCAACAGGTAGGTCAACTGCGCAAGTTCCACCTGTAACTGGCCTTCACGGCTTCGAGCACGCCGTGCGAAAATGTCGAGGATCAATTGCGTGCGGTCAATGACCCGTGAATGAAGGACAGACTCCAAGTTGCGAAGCTGCGTTGGGGTCAGATCGTGATCGAAAAGGACGATGTCTGCGTGCGCGGCGCGCGCCCCAGCGCAAATTTCGCGGGCCTTGCCCCGACCTACTAACGTGGCCGCATCAGCTTCAGGCGACTTTTGCAGCACTGACCCGACGACCTGTGCGCCGGCGCTTGTCGCCAGTTCGTGAAGTTCCTCCAGGCTTTCTTCCGGATCGTAGTCAGCGACAACCCTCCCCCGTCGTGTCTGGACCCACCCAACCAGATATGCCCTTTCAGCGGCCTGCTGGCGCAGAAGTTCCAACTAACCTCCCGATGTCCCCGCTGGAGCCGCGGAGTTATTTGCGCGATTCAGAAGCACGGTCGAAATTGCGTGCTTGAAGATCAATTGCTCCATGCCGTTGTTATCAAGGATAAGCGCGAATTTGTCGAAGCTGCGAATACGGCCGGTCAATTTCACGCCGCTCATCAGATAGATTGTGACCAGGGCCTTTTCCTTTCGCAGTGAATTCAAGAACCCGTCCTGAATGTTCTGTTGTTTTTCCATAGATTTCCTGTATTCCGCAGGCGCGATGGGAGCGTTGCCCTCCATTACAAGGATACAACCTTCTCGACAGACATAGCCCCACTTAATTTCGATGCGAGCCAGGTCTTCACAACTTCGGCCGCCTGGTGCTGGACCGATGGATCATCCCCAAAACCAGCAAACCAGTGTATTTCGGGCTCGCGGCGAAACCAGGTCATTTGGCGCTTGGCATAGTGCCGCGTGGCCGCCTGCGTATCGCGAACAGCTTCCTCGATTGTAATTTCGCCCCGCAAAGCCGCGGCCGCCTGCCTGTACCCGAGCGAGCCGAGGCCCTTGATCGCATGGGCATCGAGGCGCGCCATCATGCGTCGCGTTTCGTCCAGCAGCCCCGAAGCGAACATCTTCTCGACGCGCCGGTCGATCCTCGAGTACAGCTCACTGCGATCGGGATTAAGCCCGATTTTGAAGCAATAGTAGCCCTTTAATGCCTCGCGACCCTGCGCATGCAGCATGGAAATCGCCTGCTGAGCGAGAAGGCAGACTTCCACAGAGCGAATCACCTTCTGCAAGTCGCGCGGATCGATGCGCGCAGCAGTTGCAGGGTCAAGCTTTGCTAGAAGGCGATGCACAAACTCACGGCCGCGGCGCTCCGCCAGAGCGCGGAGCCGGGCCCGCAATTCCTCTGAACGCGGCGGCCCGTCGAAAAGCCCCACCAGCAGCGCCCGCAAGTAAAGGCCGGTCCCCCCTGCCAGAATTGGGAGGCTCCCGCGCTTGCGAATCTCATCGAGCACCTTGACAGCTTCGCGGCGGAAATCGCCCGCAGTAAAAGGCTCAGCGGGATCCAGCAAGTCGAGAAGATGGTGTGGAATTCCCCTTCTATCCTCGTGCGGAAGTTTGCCAGTACCGATATCGAATCCCCGGTACACCTGAACGGAATCGTAATTGATCACTTCGCCATTCAGACGCTCGGCCAGGTAAAGCGCCAGTTCCGACTTCCCTGCCGCCGTAGGGCCGGCGATTGCGACCAGCGGGTAGTCCCTGCTTATCTCATTAACCATACAAGACGCAGATAACCAGCGACCAGAATGCAGAGAATGAGAGTGAGCAACAGGAATGCTCCGAGCAGTTGCAGCCTTGAAGGACGCTCCATCAGGCGAAGATTCAATACGTAAGCTGAACGGGTTGCTGACGAACGGATTTTGCGCTCATATCATCGTGAGCCCAGCCAACGAACCGTGTACTGATTTTCAGAGGAATACAGAGATGCTTGCCTTCGCTCGGCATAACAATCGGTTTTTTCGGCAGCCTGTTCACGCAGCAGAAACCCAATGACAAAAAACCTGCAAACTATTTTTCTTCAGGTTTTTTCAACCTTTCAGTTTTGATTTTATCTGACCGCTCCGCAACGATCAATAGTTCGTCCCCATGTTGTAAAAGTAGATGAATTCCAGCACCAGATGATTGCCGGTGAACTGTGCGGGCAAAGGCGGAAACGGGTTGGAGGCTCGGATTGAAGCAAGCGCGGCCTGGTCCAACGGCGTAGATCCGGACGACGCCAGCAATCGAAGCTGCGGAACAGAGCCGTCCTTGACAATTTCAAAAACCAGCGCAACGCGGCCCTTTTCTCCCAGCCTTGCAGATTCCGGGATCACCGCATACCAGTTGCGCCTGACGATATAGACTACACGCGCCAGGTATGGACCAAAATTCACTCCCCGAGTGTCGGAAAGAATGATGGGTCCGGAAGTGGAAAAATTCGGCTGGATATTGTTGAACTGGTCCGGTGAGTCGCCAGGTCCGGCCGCTCCCAATCCGTTCGGATTCTGGATGGCAGCCTGTAGCGACTGTTGAATGGCCTGACCGGGCGTGGAAGGTGGAATGGTTATGTGAGGGATCCCGCTGGTGTCCGGAGGCCTGACATTTTCCAATCGAAGCTGGGCTTCCTGATTATCTTCCTTTTTGGGAGCCGGCGGAGCGGGTTTGGGGGCCTGGGCCATTTCTTTGGGTGCAGGCTTCTCAGCCGGAGGAGTTGGCGGCGGCGCAGGAGCTTTATGCCCACCAGCAATATCCGGCAAGCGGGAATTGCCGCGCATGTAAGGAAAGCGCAGGCCGTTCTTGTCAACCGTGGGTGATTTGCCCTGTGCGATGCGGTTCTTGTCCGAGAGAATATTCGTCTTGGGTGGTTTTTTCAGGGAACGCAAGAGGTCCTGCGGGAGGTAAAGCATTGTGGTTTCTTGCTGCTTAGGCTCAGGCCGCACCTCGACCGCTGCTTCACCCATAAGTTTGCTGAAGAGGTTCGGTGAAAACGCCAGGAGGAGTAGGAATACGGCTTCGAACATGACCGCCAGCAGGAAATATGTTCGTCGCCGCCAGCGATCTATTTCCTCCTCATAGTCGAGCAGGAGCCGAAACTCAGGTTGAATGCTCATAAACTACTGTTCCGTTGGACCCTGCCTTACTTATAACTCGCCGCTGTGACCGGCCGGCCGCGATAGTGGAACACTCACACGGCTCGCATGTTCTTCGATGCAAAACATGACCTTCTCGGCTAGTGCTAAAGCTGCACGACCCTCCTGCCCGCCCACCAGGGGTCGTCGCCGCGTCTGTACGCATTCCGCAAACGATTCGAGTTCGGCTTCAAGCGGGTCCTTGTTCTGGACCTCCAGCTTCCGGAAAGCAATGCCGGGCCGCTCACCACCGTGGTCAACATTCAGCAAGAGAGCGTCCCTCCGCGAGAAGTCGATCGAGATGTACTCGTGAGGCTGGAAGTATCTGAATTTACGTACCTTCTCCGTACTTACGCGGCTTGCCGTAAAATTCGCCACCGCCCCATTTTCGAACTCGACCCGCGCATTGGCAATGTCAACCCGGTCGGTCAATACGGGCAGGCCGACGGCGTGCACTTCGCGGGCGGTGGAGTTTGTCATCCAAAGAACCAGGTCGAGATCATGGATCATGAGGTCAAAAACCACGTCCACATCCAGGCTGCGGGGGCTGAAGACCCCCAACCGATGGATCTCGAAGAACAAGGGCTGGCGCGTTACAGCATGGGCGGCAACGACTCCGGGGTTGAAGCGTTCAAGATGGCCTACCTGAAGAATGCGCCCCGTGCGGTCTGCAATTTCGATCAGTTCATCGGCTTCTTCCAGTGTACGCGTGATGGGCTTCTCAATCAAAAGATCGAGGCCTGCTTCAAGGGCCCGTCGTGCCACGGCAGCGTGGTCAGTCGTGGGGATCACGATGCTGACGGCCCTGACGGCATTCAGAGTCTCTTCAAGACTCTTGAAGGCCCTCACCCCCAACTCGGAGGCCAGCGCAGCGGCCCGGTCTTCACGCTGATCGTAAACGCCGGCCAACTCCGCGTTCTTAACGCGCTTGAGAGCGTGTGCGTGCCTCTTTCCGTGCTCGCCCACGCCGATAACGGCGACAGGCACTTTCTGCAATTCTGAAATACGCCCCTCGGTTCGCCGCCGGCCTGGCCCCGGCCTGCGGCATTAAGCATTCAATTTTCCATGCCGAACACGGCAATGCCGGCCTGATTAGCTTCGTCGATCAGTTGCTCCCGCTCAAATAACAGCGTCTTTCCGGCATCAACGGCCAGTGTTCGGGCGTTCGTGCGCCTCATGACGCGGATTGTCTTTACGCCTACCACCGGCACGTCAAACCGCATATCCTGCTGCGGTTTACTTACTTTGACGACAACCAGCCGCTTCCCGTTACTTAAGCTCGCTGCGCGTTCGATCGTAGCATCAGTCCCTTCCATCGCTTCGATCGCGATGCAGGCGCGGTCGGCCACAACGATCGTCTGCCCGATATCAAGCCCGGCAATCTGCTTGGCGATCTCGCGTCCGTAGGCAATATCCGCAACCTCACTTTCGTCAGGTTGCCGATCGGTCATCGTGCCGGCGGCGGCCAGCAGCGGTTTGAGAAACAACGTTGAATCCACAACTTCAATGCCACGCGCCTCGAGCATTCTTACGAATGCACCAATCAGCGCGTCCGTGTTCTTGCGAGTCATCCCGTTCAAAGTCTGTTCAACCACGTTGTCAGGTCTGATGGAGCTGTAGAGTTGGACGTGTTTTACCTGCCCAGCCAGCACCACCCTGTTCACTCCGCGCTCGCTGAGCAATTCAAGAAGGCGAGCGACTTCACCAAGACTCAGCCATTCAATCTCATGTGCAGATTGAGCCAGTTCCGGGAAGGCCTCTTCCTTGATCGCCACGACCAGCGGATCGATTCCTCGTTCGCGCGCCGCGTCGAGCACCAGGAATGGAAACCGACCATTTCCTGCAATCACAGCGTACCTGTCAGTCGTGCAGGGACTGCGGCCGGCATCGTCCGTACCCTGTGTTTCGGTTCTTGCAGCCTTATCGATCATTTCACGACACCGCGCATGGATGTCTTGATGAAATCTACAAGCACTCTGACATGAGGCGATTTGATGCCATCCGCTTCCAGCTTTTCGATGGCCTGGGTCGTGTTCAGCTTCGAGCGGCAAAGGACCCGAAAGGCCGATTGGAGTTCGTCGATATCCTCCTTCGGCAGCCCTGCTCGCTCAAGTCCCAGCCGATTGGCTCCATAAACGCCCATGGGCCTCTCGGCGGAGGTTTTTGAGTAAGGCAAAATGTCCTTGTTCACAACCGTATAGCTTCCGAGAAAGCTGTAAGCGCCAATGCGGCAGAATTGATGGATCCCGCAGAACGCACCGACAATAGCGTGATCGCCGATCTCGACATGGCCCGCAAGCGATGCTCCGTTTGCCATGATGATGTAATCCCCCAGCCGGCAATCGTGGGCGATATGGACGTAAGCCATCAGCAGATTATGGCTTCCGATGCGCGTCACGCCGCCATCGATAGCCGTCCCCCGGTGGATGGTTACAAACTCCCTGAAAATATTGTAATCGCCGATCTCGAGACAGGTTCGTTCGCCCTTGTATTTGGTGTCCTGCGGGTCTTGGCCGATCGAGGCGTAAGGGAAGATTCTGTTCCCCTTGCCGAACTTAGCCGGCCCGTGCAGGACTACGTGCGACATCACTTCGCAATCCTCGCCGAGTTCAACGTCCTCTTCAATCACGCTGTAAGGGCCGACCGTGACGCTGCATGCAAGCTTGGCTTTGGGATGAATGATCGCAGTTGGGTGGGCTTTCATGAACCGGGTCTCTCCACGATCGCGAACAGGACCACCGCCTCCGCAACGAGTTTCCCGTCCACCGTAGCGCGCCCTTGCATCTTGCCGAAATTATTGCGGCGGTTCAGCAGTTGCATCTCCACGTGGAGCTGATCGCCGGGCAGGACGGGACGGCGGAATTTGGCGTTTTCAATGCCGGTGAAATAGATGAGTTTCTTGTCCTTGTCCGGAAGGTCGCGATAAATCAGCACGCCGGCCACCTGCGCCATCGACTCGATGATCAGCACCCCGGGCATCACCGGTGCGCCGGGAAAGTGTCCCTGGAAGAATTGCTCATTAATCGTCACATTTTTCAGCCCGACGATGCGTTTGTCAGGCTCGAGTTCCAGGATCCTGTCCACCAGTAGAAAGGGGTAACGGTGCGGCAGACAATTCATAATCTCCGCAATTCCGTAAACCGGCTTTGCTGTTTCCTGGGAAGCCTTTTCCGTTTCAGAAGTCATAGTTGGGTTGTCCACAATGCACCATCCGACAGATATCCCGATTAGTTTTGCGCGCCGGAATTCCAGCCCTCCCGCGGCGCACAAGCAGGAAACGGCGAGTGCCGTAAGAGCATTATAGTCGAAAGGGTAACACGTTCCAAATTCGCCGCACCGGTCTTTGTCCGGTCCGACTCAGGAAGCAGAAAGCAATGCCGTTCCCGGCGCTTCCTGCCTGTTATGGTAAACTCAGAATTTAATCCAAGCGGGGAGGCGATCCATTGGCCGCGCGCATCCTGGACGGCAACAAAATCCGTGACGAAATCATGCACGAACTTGGGGACCAGATCCGCGAGTTGAAGGCTGCGGGCATCAGGCCCGGCTTGGCTGCGGTCCTCGTAGGTGAGAACCCTGCCTCCCAGATTTACGTCCGCAATAAAGTCAAGACCTGCGAATCTCTCGGCCTATATAGCGAAAAGATCGAATGGCCTGGCGATACAACTACCGAACGCCTGCTCGGGCTGGTCCGCGATCTCAACTCGCGCGACGAGATTGACGGCATCCTCGTCCAACTCCCGCTGCCGCCGCAGGTTGATTCCAAGGTCGTGCTTGAAGCGATTGACCCAGCCAAAGACGTTGACGGGTTCCACCCTGTGAGCGTGGGCAATCTGGTTCAGGGCCGCCCGGGACTGGTTCCTTGCACGCCCGCGGGTATCATCGAAATCCTCCGCCGCAGCGGGATTGAAATGAAAGGCGCGCGCGCCGTCGTGATCGGACGCAGCGACATCGTGGGCAAGCCGGTTGCGATGCTGCTTCTTCATAATCACGCTACGGTCACCATTTGCCATTCGCGCACGCGCGATCTGCCAGCTGTAGCACGCGAAGGCGAGATCCTGGTGGCCGCGATGGGCAGGGCCGCTTTTGTTACGGGCGAATTCATCAAGCCCGGGGCCACCGTCATCGACGTCGGCATCAACCGGCTCACAACGGAAGAGGAAGTCCGCCGCATTTATCACCATCCTGAAGGGGTGCTCGCAAAGCTGCGCGAGAAAGGCTCCGTTCTGGTCGGCGATGTTCAGCCGGAAGACGCTCGCGAGAAGGCGGGAGCTTTCACGCCGGTGCCGGGGGGCGTCGGACCGCTGACGATCGCCATGCTGATGTCGAACACCGTCAAGGCCGCGAGACTGCGCCGCGGAAGCCGCGTGGCTGCCAAAGCATAAAAGCCGTCTCACAGCCTTGCGCCATCGCGTCCGGACCCCGATCATTCGGGACGGAAAATGGTCGCGAACCAGCGCGGGCTTCAGCTTCCGTGGGTAGCGACGCCGGATGCCGCCGCCCATGCAAGATCTGAGCACCGCTGTGTGGCCTGTTCTTTTACGGTTCCATAAACGTCGATCCCATGAGCGTTTCCCCGCGTTATTTTGGACTCACCGGCGGCATCGCGTCCGGCAAGAGCACCGTGGCCACGATGCTTCGCGAACTTGGTGCCTACATCATTGACGCTGACGAGGCAGGCCACGAACTGCTGCTTCCATCGTCGCCCGTCTTTCCTGAACTTGTTGCAGCTTTCGGCCGCGAAATTCTCGGTTCCTCCGGTTCGATCGACCGTCGCCGTCTTGGCTCCCTGGTTTTTTCCGACCCCGTGAAGCTCGATCAACTTAACCGCATCGTCCATCCGCGCATCATCGAGCGCCTTGATCAGCTCGCCGCGGAGCATTGCACCCGGAACCCAGGCTCCGTTGTCGTCGTTGACGCTGCTCTGATCTACGAAACGGGCATCGCCGGGCATTTCGTCAAAATCATCGTTGCCTGGTGCCGGCCCGAGCAACAGATAGAACGCCTGATGAATAAAGGAAGCATGACCCGCGAAGAAGCTGAACGGCGCATCGCAAGCCAGATGCCTGCGGAAGAAAAACGGCGCCGCGCCGATTTTGTGATTGACTGCTCCGGAAGTCTTGAAGAAACGCGCCGCCAGGTCAGGATGCTTTACCCCAGGCTCCAGGAACTCGTGCGCAGCACCTGATTCGGACGCAGGAGATTTGACCTGTGCCTTGTACTCGAGCCTCGCGGAAATCTGTTCGATTTGTCTGATCAAAACTCCCACTGATTTTCTTCACGAATCGTGATAAAAATACACGCGCAATGGTTATAACAGGCACCCAAAGGAGTTTTTTAAAGATGAAGAGGAACTCGATCATTGTTCTCGCGTTTCTTGCCCTCGTGGCAGCGGCCGGATTGGTTATTTTCCAGACTCGGGCCCGCGGCCAGCAGCAGAAAGAGCCCATCGGGTACGAAGACACGCCCATGCTTCCGGGCGGCAAGTGGCATGTGCATGACGGCCGCCGTCCGCAGCCGCCGGTTGTTACGCCCGGCACTTGCAGCACTCAGCAGACCCCCGGTCAGCCGCCTTCGGACGCCATCGTTCTGTTTGACGGCAAGGACCTTTCCAAGTGGCAGTCGGCAAAAGGAGGCCCTGCCGAATGGAAAGTCGAAGACGGGTACTTCCAAGTCGTTCCAGGGACAGGCGACATCGAGACTAAAGAGAAATTCGGCCCAATTCAGTTGCATCTCGAATGGAGCGAACCCACGCCGCCGCACGGGACAAGCCAGGGGCGCGGCAATAGCGGAGTCTTCCTTCAGGGGCAGTATGAAATTCAGGTGCTCGACAATTATCACAACATCACCTATCCCGACGGCCAGGCAGGCGCAATTTACGGCCAGCATCCGCCGCTGGTGAACGCCTGCCGGCCGCCCGGCGAGTGGCAGACCTACGATATCGCCTTCACGCCGGCTATCTTTCAGGGCGGTGAGGTTACGATGCCCGCCTACGTTACTGTTTTCCAGAATGGGGTACTTGTGCAGAACCACACGGAAATCTGGGGATCGACCGGCCATCGCATCTTTCCTCACTACAAGCCTGAAATTGGAAGCACCGGCCCGTTGCTGCTTCAGGACCATCACAACCCGGTGCGCTATCGTGACATCTGGATCCGGGAAATCAAGCCCGTACCCTAAAAATGAAATTCCCACGTTGAAGGAGGCCGGCGCGCCCAACCGGCCTCCTTGTTACTCTGAAAGGGCGACCCGATGAAAGCTTTCGGCCTGACGTTCCGCATAGCCGGCTCGGCGCTGTTGCTGCTGGCATTGCAGGCCCTTTGGGGTCGGGTTTGGACAGGCAGGAGGTTCGGCCCTGTCATGGGACCTCCGATCCTATCCTGCATCTTTGTCGTTCTGGCCCTGGCTCTTGTCGCTTCAAGCTCGCACCACCGCGGATGGAAGCTTTCATCCACACTCTTCATCCTTTATTTCGGGATCAACCATCTCAACACGCTGAATGAGGCCCTCCTGTTTAACCTGAGATTAACCCCGCGGGAAATCTTCCGTTTGATGGCCTCGGGATTCTGCACAGCGGTGATTTTTACGCCCCTGCTCGTTCTGATCCTCGGATATTGGAAAGGCCCTGCCGAAGAAGCCGTGCGACCCCTGGTTCCACGCACGAAAGCAAACTGGGCGGTACGGATCGTCTTGGGAGACATTCTTTATGTTGTCTGCTTTGTCATCGCCGGGCTGGCCGTGTCGCCATTTGTCAGGGATTTTTATGCTGGAATCAAAATGCCCTCGCCATTGAGCGTCCTTGCAATGGAGGTCCTTCGCGGCCTCATTTATGTTGGAGCGGGGCTGGCAGTGGCTAGCGGCATGAAGGGCGAGCGTGGTAATTCGGCCGTCGCCTTGGGCCTTTCCTTTCCCGTTCTCGCCGGCGTTGCTCCTCTGCTTCTCCATAACCCTTACATGCCCGACTATGTTCGCCTGGCGCATGGATTCGAAATCGGGATCTCCAACCTGGTTTACGGTGCGCTTCTGGGTTACATCCTTACCCGTAAGGGCGTGCCGCCTGACGAAATCAAACCAGCCGAAGGTGCCGAGCCCCTTCGCTGAAATTTGCGCCATCCGCTCTCCGCCCGGATGTTGCGGCTGTGCGTTTTCGTGAAGAAATGCGAAATCCCTTTGCGCTTGTTTTAGCGCCACTTGCCTCGTACTATGGTGTTGAAGGGAAGAAGCCGGAGACAACGAAAAGCAACTCTCGGTCCTGCCGCCCCGGAGCAGGTGAATGTCCTGCCGTTGTGACAATCTGACAGACAGGAGGCTGCCATGAAGATATTTGTCGCTGGTGGAACGGGCGTCCTGGGGCGAGCAACTCTGAAGGCGCTGGCTGAAGCCGGACATCAGGTCCGCGCGACCGCACGCACCGCCGCGAAGGCCGAGATCGTCCGCAGCCTGGGCGCAGAGCCCGTGCAGATGGACCTGTTCGATCCCGAAGAAGTCCGCAAGGCGGTAAAGGGCTGTGAAGCCGTCCTGCGCCTGACCACCAAAATCCCGCCCATCGCAAAAATGCGCAGCAAAGCTGCATGGCAGGAAACGAATCTGCTGCGGACCGAAGGAGCGCGCATCCTGGTGGACGCGGCAATTGCAGAAGGCGCGCAAGTGTACGTTCATGAATCGATAACCTTCGTTTATGCCGACGGCGGAACGCAGTGGCTGACGGAAGACTCTCCCACCGACGACGGCGGAAGTGAAATCCTGCGCTCTGCTCTTGAAGGCGAGAAAGAAGCGGCCCGTTTCTCAGAAGCCGGCGGCCGAGGCATTGTGCTCCGCTTCGGAGCTTTCTACGGACCCGAGTCCGTCCAGACCGTTGACATGATCAGCATGATGAAGCGCCGGCTGCTTGTACAGCCGGGACCGGGCGGCCACTACGTCTCCTCGATTTACATCCCTGACGCGGGCGGCGCCGTCGCCGCCTCTCTTAAACTTCCTGCCGGAACCTACAACGTGGTTGATGAGAATCCGCTTCCTTTCGAGGATTACCTGCACGCGCTCGCCGAAACGCTCCACGTACCCAAGCCATTCCGCTTTCCGGGCGCGCTGGGCCGGGCCACGTTCGGCCGCGTATGGAGCCATCTCTCGCGCTCGCACCGCGTCTCCAACGCACGCTTCAAAAAAGCTTCCGGCTGGAAGCCCGTCGTGCCCAGCGTTGTCGAAGGCTGGCCGATCGTCGTCGCCGCGCTCAATTCGCATGCTGGTCATAAGTAACCGGCGATATCTGGCATCGCTTTGGATCGGGCGGGCACGCGCCGGCCCAACCCTGGCCGAAACTCTGATGGAGCTACCTGCTCCTCAGAATGACGTGTACAGCCGATCGCCGAGCCAGCGGTCTTGGTGTGCGGGAGCTGGCGCCCCGCATTGCGGAAAGGCGGCAGTTCCACGCTGCGCTCGAGGCGGGTGGGTTTTAGATTATGAATTATTGCTGAACAAAGATGATTACATAAAACGATAATAGGACTTCGAATATACAGGGGCCGGGGTTCAAACGACGAGGCAGCTCGCAGAGAAGGCTGGGGATCAATTGAGAGGCACGTGCGTTCGGTACGGATGAATCCGTGCCCTTTCGCCATGGCGCAACTGAGCAATGCAGGCTCTCCGGACCCGAAAGCCGCTGTCATCTGACGACCGGCGCGAGAGCAACGCAGAGAAGGCCAACGATAAAAAACGCGAACATCAGGGCGAGCAGGCGTTTAGCGGAGCGGACGCCGCGGGCGAATTCTTTCCAGACAAACACTCCCCAGATCGCAGAGACCATAGTCGCGCCTTGCCCGAGCGCGTAGGACGTGGCCGGGCCGACCATCTGCACATACGAAGCGACGAAATTTGAAATCGTTCCGACTGCCCAGATCATCCCTCCCAGCACGCCCCAGAAGTGCAGCATTCTGCTGCCGCGCAGATAATCCATAAAGCTCACCGGAGGCCCGGAGACGGGCTTCCGCATGAAGAGGTAGTTCAGCGGCACGGTGCAGGCCAGCACTCCGATACCAAAAACATAGGCCACGGTGTAGGGGCCCAGGTGCCGATGGCCTGTCAGCGCCTTGGCAACGAAAGGATAGAAAAGCCCCATACCGATCCCGCACAGCAGGCTGAGCAGGATCCCTTTGGTGCTCAGCTTCAGGTCCTGCGAGATTTTCCGGTAGGCCATGGCGTCAAATACGATGGCTACGCAGACAAGAAAAATACCTCCGAACAGGAGCAGCGGGTTGCCGGCCGGCGTGATGATGTAGTTGAGCACTGACCCGACCACGAGCGCGAGTCCGATGCCGATGGGAAACGCTACGGCCAGTCCGGCAATCGCAATAGCCGCGACCAGCAGGATGTTGGCAACATTGAAAACGACCCCGCCCGCAAACGCCAGGAGGAGCTTGTGGGCGTCCGCGCGGCCCAGATTGGTCATAAAGCTGTCGGGGCTTGCGGGATCGGTGTTCCCCAAAGTGAAGCCCGCCAGCACGGCCATCAGCAGAATGCCCCAGACATAGTCCCAATAGAAAAGCTCAAATCGCCAGTTCCTGCACAGCTTCTGAGTGTTGGCCCAGCTTCCCCAGCAGATCATGCTGAGGACCATCATTGCGAGAGCCGCGGCATAAGTGGTTGGAATAAACATCGCAAGCGCCTTTCAGGGGGTGAGCGTTTCAGCGATTCAAAGCATCGGTCGTTCGCCTGTCATACTGGCTCTTTACGTGCCATCCTGAGCGGGGCGAAGGATCCCGCAGTTCAGTGCCAGAAATACTGAAGTGCTTCGCTTTGCTCAGGACGACGTGCGTGCACAGCACTTTACTCCCCATCCACAACACAGCGGAAGCCCACCGTGCCGGAACGGTCGGTGCTGGGGGCCATCAGCAGGAATTTGCCGTGCTCGTTCAGCTTATACGCTTCCGGGAAATACCAGCGCGAGCCCTGCGGATGATAGTGGCTGCCGCCGCGCAAAACTGCTGCGCGCGTGTGGACATCGCGAAATTCATCCGTCCATTGCCAGACGTTGCCCACCATGTCCATCACACCGAATGGGCTTGCGCCCCTGGGATGCGCGTCCACATCGGACGGCGGCGGAAGGTCTCTCCCTCTGTCAAGCGGCGGAACGGCCGCAGGGTCCCAATCGTTTCCCCAGGGATAAAGCCTGCCGTCCGTGCCTTGCGCGGCGTATTGCCATTCCCATTCGTGCGGCAGGCGTTTGCCGGCCCAGGCGGCATAAGCTCGTGCGTCTTCAAGCGAAACCCATGTGACGGGCTTATTGGCCCAGCCTTCTGGATACATTCCGTTTTTCCAGTCCCGCAGGAAGTTGTGATCATCAGCGGGATGATAGTGCGTGGCATCCATGAACTTTTTGAATTCGGCGTTCGTCACGGGATAGCGGTCGATATAAAACGTGTGGACCATCATGCGGTGATGATGATAGCGGCGCGGGGAATCTTCCCATGGTTCCTCCACATCCACTCCGACATCGTTGCCGCCTTCGATTTCTATTCCGTGCACGTCAAACGTGAATTCTCCGCTCGGGATACGCACCATGCCCGGCGGCGTTTTGGCAGCGGGCTTCGTCGACGGGATTTCCACGATGTGCTGCCGCAGGAACTTCCATTCATGGGAATAAGAACTCAGCGGCTTTCCAGAAAGCCTGTGCATCGTGGCGAGCAGTGTTTCGAGCTTCTGGTCGGGCGCCCTGCTCGTAGCAAGCACGGAGCCGAATCCGTGCGCCTCGATCACAAAGCTTAATGTTGCCGTATTGCCGCTGATTTCCGGCTTGAGCTCAACGCCGTCCCACAGGTCAAAATAACGTGTGCCTGGTTTATGTGGGACGATAATCTCGCGGCCCTCCTCGTCGTATTCATTGCGATTGACGATCGTCCAGAGCGTTTCGTTCGAGCCCGGGAACATGCTGGCGAACACCCCATAGCGAAGAGTCGGAATATGCGGCGTCCAGTGGCGGCTTGTCAGCAAATCGGGAAACGACCGCTCAATGGTGGCCATGCGGCGAAGCGCCTCCGCATCGCGTGGGGTGATCTGGTTCCAGATGCCCCAGATGTTTTCCCAGCTTTCATAACCAACGCCGTTGAAGAATGCAAACTGCAGATCGTCGGTCTTGTCGCGCGCCCAGCGGTTACAGACGTTCACCATGTGCCGTGGCTCAAGCCATTTGTACAGGCTGACCATCGGCTCGAAAGGATATTCCCAGTAACCCCAGGTCATGTTGTTCCAGGCGAGGGCCTCGCCCGGGCTTGCCGGAGCGCCCTCCGGCTGAAAGGCGAGAGGATGGCCGGTGGCGTCTGAAGCCCGGCGGAAGGCAAGCGGGACTTCGCTGAGCGTGTCGCCATTCACGCCATCCGCGCCCACTTCTGCCAGCAGGTGGGCCGTGGCCACCCAGTCGGGCACGCCCTCGTCGCGCGTGCCCTGGTCCCACAGCATGACAGGAAAGAGGACACGAACGCCGTGGCGGTGGAAGTCTTCAATCATTTTTCTGACACCCGCAATACCTCCCGGCATGTCGCGCAGCCAGTCGTACTGGTTACGATTGTCGATGCCGATGTTGGGGTAAGTATGCCAGATGAGAACCGCGTCGATGCCGCCGTAACGCTGGTTGAGATCATCCAGGTAGCGCTCAACCGTGTAGCGGCGCGCGACAGGATCGTAGAAGAAGCGGTCCTGCATCATCATCTGCGGCTGAACGAAGGAACTTTGCGTCCACTTCAGCTGCGGCCGCTCGTACTCCGAGCCGTCATAGCCCGCACGAATCAGGCGCTCCATGCGAAAATGGCGGATATCCTCGATCCATTCCTGAAAGACTTTTTGTGAATATTCCTGCTGCTCCGGGCTGTAGCAGCAGTGGCTTCCGCGCTCGATGTAGCCGGGCGGGCCGGGGATTTGCTCGCCTTTGGGCGGATACTTCGTGTCCTGGCCGAATAGTATTGAGGCCACCATCAATCCCACCGCAAAAAGCACCCAAGTGCGCCTGCCTGCCATACGCGAAGTTTCTCCTTGTGGTTACTCCAGATAAAGGAAGCAAGATCCTGTTCCCGCATAATTAAACCCGAGAGCCCTGATGAGTTCCAGCATTATTTTCTGGAGTGCGTGTCCGGCAAAACTTGCCGCCAGGCGGACGAATGGCCTGAATGTGCGCGCTTTTGTGCAGGCTTCGCGCGAGAGAGGTTCCTGTCGGATTTAACCGGAAGGCTGGGAGCGAGCGACTTGCTTCGCAAGGAGGGAGAAACGCAGGAGCTTGCTTTCTGGAACTGGGAAGGAACGGATGCAGGGTGACCGGGAGGCTGTGGCAGATGGCCCGTTGGTCGCTAAGACTTCTGGCCGTGAAGCTGGAGCATCACGAGGTCCACTCGCCGCCTGACGTCAAACTTGGCGAGCAGGTTTGAAACATGAAACTTTGCTGTGCGTTCAGAGATATTAAGTCGTTTGGCAATCTCTTTATTAGAGAGGTTTTCCAGCAGGCATTCGAGGACCTGGCGCTCTCGCGGGCTCAGCCGGTGGGGGCGCGCCTTCGCAAGCCGACGGCGGGAGCCGTGGACGATCGAATCCATAAATCGTGAAAGCAGTCGTCGCTCAACCCAGTAGCCGCCTTCCATGACGGTTTTAACCGCTTCCGGCAGGTGCTGCGAAGCCTCGGAATAATCGAGGAGTCCTTTAGCGCCGAGCTCGAGCAGAGGGAAGGCATTGGAATCTGTGATTTTTTCCGTCAGCACGATCACGCGGGAGTTGGGGAAGCGATTTACAAGCGCGCCGACCAGAGTCGCGGCGAAAGGATCGTGGCCATCCACAACGTAAACGCTTGCAGCCGGGATCGCCAGGCGGTTGACGTCCTCGAAGAACACTTGCCGCAGGCGGAAGGGCTTGGCTGTGAAATGGGCGCGGGAGAGCTTTCGCGTGAATTCCTCAAGAAGCAGAGGGTGGGTTGAAAGCAGACACACAACAGGATGGTTGTTGCTATGCGTCCCCCGCTCCATAGCCAAGCCTCGCAGATCCGATTCTGCCGGTGCTGTCAGTCCTCGATCAAAAGCCAAAACCTGTAACGCTTGCGAACTACGCCTTGGACTTCAACTGTCAATGTTAGGGCTTGAAGCAATAAATGCCAATGAAATGTTTCGATTATAAGCAGCGAGTGCCGCTTTCCGAGCGACGAAACACCCATGATTGCCCAGGGCGCCCTGCCTCCCAACGAGAGACCTGTCCGGCGGTTCCAATGGTACCCTGACCCACATCTAGTCCTTCGTACAGTTGTTGCTGAAACGCTCCCCTTAGTAGTCTATGGTCGGTCGTTGATCGGTCAACAAGACCAGGGCATTGAGTCAAGGGAGGGGGAGGCCCGATGTGCAATTCAAAAGTATGGGCAGGAAGGCCAAACCCCAATGGGCAATACGAGGCCGATCTCAGGAAGACATTGGCGCCATTTATTTGCAGCACTCATTGTTTTGTTATGCTCCGGCGCCGCGTACGCAAATAAAGGCAATAGTAAAGCATGGGGGCGATCAGCAATCCAGTTTGCGATTGCCGGCGTCGCACCGAATTCCGGGCCAACCGCAGGCGGGACGAATGTAACCATAACCGGCTCGGGATTTGACCGTTCCGCCACAGTAACATTTGGCGGTGTTGCCGCCGTAAGTGTTACATACATCAGTTCGACCCAGCTGCAAGCTGTCACGCCCGCACACGCAAGTGGAACGGTCAGCGTCGCGATCAGCCAGAAGCTGAGCCAGTCAGCAACGCTGGCTGGAGGATTCACCTACAGCAGTTCCTTGGGTGTGTCTGGAATTTCCCCCACTTCGGGCCCGACAACAGGAGGCACTGTGGTCACGATTACCGGCGCGGGTTTTCAGGCAGGAGCAAGCGTCGCGTTCGGCAGCGTCAATTCTTCTACCGCCACTGTGGCAAGCTCCACCGAGATCGATGCCCTGTCGCCGCCAGAGAACTCGGGAACTGTATCGATAACCGTGACGAATGCCGACGGCCAGTCGGCGCTGCTCCCTTCCGCTTTCACGTTTACGTCGGGGCCGTCCATCTCTTCCGTAACGCCCAATTCCGGACCTGTGACAGGCGGCACGGTAGTAACCATTCTGGGGAGCGGATTTCAGAGCGGGACGAGTGTTGCGTTTGGAGGGGTCTCGGCGGCCTCCGTGAAGTTTGTCAGCTCTACCGAGCTTCAGGCTGTGACTCCAAGTTCACCTGCGGGAACGGTTGCAGTCGCAGTCGCAAACTCAAGTACGCAGACTGCAGCGCTGGCGGCAGGCTTTACTTTCTTTCACACGGTGAGCCTGGCGTGGACAGCCAGTTCGTCCAACGTCTCCGGCTACAACGTCTACCGAAGCCAAATCTCAGGCGGACCTTATACGAAGTTAAATGCCAACCTGCTTTCCGGGACGTCGTTCACCGACATCAACGTGCAGGCCGGGAACACTTACTTTTACGTAACAACGGCTGTCAACAGCAGCAACGTTGAGAGCGGGTATTCGAACCAGGCCCAGACGGTCATTCCCTCCCCCTGAGGGGACGGTCGGTTCGCTTATGCGAGAAGGCCCGACTGAGACAGAAAGAAGGGTAAAGCCGGGGACCTGCAAGCCAGTGAAGAAGCGGATGACGATGACAAATCATCCGGAAAGCGAAAGACCCAGGTTGTGTACAGCAAGACCGCGCCGGTGACGGCCCTAAAGAGGAGAAATACAATGAAGTCTGGAGCACTCGAATGTAAGTCTTTCGTGTGCCTCGCCATCCTGCTTGCCGTGGCCATTCCACTGTTTTTTACGGCATGCGGTGAAGGAATTATCACCCCTCTCAGCACAGATCAGGCGAATGGAGCACCCACTGTGGCCTCTATCGTGCCCGACACCGCGTCCTCCGCTGGAGGGCAAACAGTCACGATCACTGGTTCAAACCTCGCATCTAGCACGCAGACAAGTCAGCCCTCGGTCATGTTCGGAGGAATTCCTGCATCTCAGGTTAATGTTATCAGTTCGACGCAGTTGAATGCAGTGGTTCCTCCCCACCAGGCAGGCAAGGTTGATGTGGAGGTGGTAACGGGGAACGGAAAGTCAGCCACGCTCCGCGGCGGGTTCACTTATACGACTGCGTCACTGTCAATCAATAGTATTTCTCCCATATCCGGCCCGGCTGCTGGAGGAACACAGGTCACGATAACGGGTCTGAATTTCCAAGGCGGCATATCGGTGACTTTTGGTGGACTGGCAGCGGCTTCAGTGACGCTGAGCAATTCAAATACAATTGTTGCGGTTACGCCTGCGCACAGCGCAGGAACAGCGGCCGTGATAGTGACCAATTCAAATGGACAGTCAGCGTCATTGGCCTCCGGCTTCACATTCCACAGCGTCGATTTGGTCTGGAGTGCGCCATCCTCATCCGCTGCGCCGGTTGCAGGTTACAACGTGTACCGGGGAACAGCTTCGGCAGGCCCGTTCGGCAGACTCAACGGTTCGATACCGGTGATAGGCACATCTTTCACCGATCCAACGGTGCAGGGGAGCACAGTGTATTACTACGAAGTGAAGTCCGTTGATCCAAACGGCGTTGAAAGCCCACCCGCGGGTCCGGTTGCCGCACCGATCGGCCCCTAAACACGGCAAGAAGTTCCTTCTGTAAAGCCGAGGGTTGCGATCGGAAGGAATCTGTGCCTCGCATTGTAAATATGCCTAAGCGCTTTTAACGTCCTCGGGAATTTGTGAAAGATCAGAACTGTGTTCCTCTGTGGGAGCTTCGGGAAAAGCACTCTTGCGATTCATGATCTTCCTCGCAGGGACGCCCCAGACAATCGCGCCGTCAGGCACATCCGTCGCAACAGTGGATCCGGCGCCAATCACGGCCCCTTTCCCAATTCTTACCCCACTCAATACAGTCACGCCATGCCCGAGCCACGCGCCGTCCTCCACAACGATGTCCCCTTTAACTTCTAAAGACTGAGATCTGATGGAACTTCCTGCTGACGTACCATGGTTGTGTGGATAGAATGCGCAGTAGGGAGCTATGCCTACTTCTCTGCCGATCCGAATCGAACCTTGAGCCGCGGAGAGAAAGCAGTTCGCCTGGAATCGAGTCTTTTCGCCAACCGTCACACTTCCCCCTTTTTCCGTTTGGATCACCGTGTTTCGGGAAACGGCTACTCCTGGTCCAAGGTTGATGGGGCCCCCGTCCATGCTCTGATAAATCAAAACGCGGTCGTCAACGAATACATTCTGTCCCAGGTGAATGTCCTTGCCGTGCAGGGTGGCACTTGGTGCCACAAACCCCTTTGGGTTCATGTAAGCGAGCGGCCATCGTTCATAATGGGGTGGTGCAAACCACGTGACCATCCAGGCGGCAATGCGCCCAGTCGGCCCGATTCCAACGAAATGCATCCAGAAGCGAATCCAGGTGTGCTTGAAAAAACCCAGTACACCTCGGGTACGCAAAGAGGTGAAGAACCGTGTTACGAGTGTTTGCTTCTCCATCGCATCCTCCGTTTCCCCGTTACGCCTGGCGGAAAGGTGCGCCGTGCCATCGCTGAAGGGCGTTTATCATCAGTTTCAATATGATCTCTGTAATTTCAGTGCTGTGCCGGCTGGGACGGAATTGGTTCTAGCGGTCATCACCTGCGACACCACCCGCTTATATTCTTCTACGAATCGTTCGGGTGAGTACTCTGCCCGGGCAATCTCCCAGGTGCAGCGCGCCATTTCCCGGAGCCTGCTGGCAGGGAGACCGGCGATCGAGCGGACTGCGTCCCTGATCTCCTCGATGGAAGACTTCCTCAATATGATTCCACTGTCGGGACTCACATCGACCGATGATTCGTAGCTGACGATAGGGATGAGCCCGGCGTGCATGCAGGTGACAACGGCCGTACTACAACCCTCGGAACACGAGGGATGGAGCAGGCCGACACACTCAGTGGCAATCTCCTGAAATTTCTGGCTGGAGACATCCACCCAGCCCACCAGCTTGATGTTCTCCGTTTCGTACAGCTCGCGATGATAGGCGGCAACGAAATCTGCTTCCTCTTCCACCGGGCCGCAGACCGTGAGGTGGCACTCGGGCATCGAGGCAAAGGCTTCCAGTACAAGGTCGAGGCCTTTGTGGACCATGCCGGGGCCACCGAACCAGACGAAACGGCGCCGACATGCTTCAAAATCCTTGGTTTCATTCCAAGGGTAGAGCACTGGCGATGCCGCCGGGACTGGATACAACGGCTTGCCGGCGTAGCGGAAAGTGTTGAGCGTGAACTCACCTCCCAGGACTGTCGCGCAATCGGCGTAATCGATTGCCCGGAGCGGCTGCCATATCTGCCGTCTCGCACTCAGGCTCACGCCTCTTCGCTGCTGGAGGGCGGTCAGGCGCTTCAACTCGGCGGCATTGTTGAAAAGGGGGTGGGCGGTGGTGAGGTGGGCCATCTTGACGCATTGTTTGCTGAGCAAGGGCCCAATTCTCTCCATGTTCCAGCCTACATCACAGAAGAGGACATAATCCTTTTGAGGAATGAACTCCTGATTCAGGTAATGCATCACGTCGACCGCATAGCCGAGGTTCAAAAAGACCATGGCTTGCTCATAGGCTTCCCGGAATTTCTGGTGCGTAGTGGGCAAGCGTTCTCCGGGCTTCAGCAGGAAGGCATCGTTGGCACGGGCAAGAAGAACATCCCCCTTCGAGGGACCGGAGGGCTTGAGACTAACGATCTTTTCCACCGGGTTGGAGCTGCTATACTTCTTTACCGTCCATTTGATTTCGCGCACAAGCCGGTAGAGCCTGTAATCTTGCAATCGCTGTTTAATTTCCATGGCTATTCTCCTAGCCGTGGTTTCCTTTGTGCTCTTGAGTAAGCCAATCCTTCAGCCGCGCGCGAGCCATCGGTCCCGCGAACGGCTGACCAGCGGGTTGCATTACTTCTACGATCACGCGCTTGTATTCCTCTACGAATCGTTCGGGTGAGTGCTCTGCCCGGGCAATCTCCCAGGTGCAGCGCGCCATTTCCCGGAGCCTGCTGGCAGGGAGGCTGGCGATCGAGCGGACTGCGTCCCTTATCTCCTCGATGGAAGACTTCCTCAATATGATTCCACTGTCGGGACTCACATCGACCGATGATTCGTAGCTGACGATAGGGATGAGCCCGGCGTGCATGCAGGTGACAACGGCCGTACTACAACCCTCGGAACACGAGGGATGGAGCAGGCCGACACACTCAGTGGCAATCTCCTGAAATTTCTGGCTGGAGACATCCACCCAGCCCACGAGCTTGATGTTCTCCGTTTCGTACAGCTCGCGATGATAGGCTCGAACGAAATCTTCTTCCTTTAGGACCGGCCCGCAGACGGTTAGGGTAAATTGAGGCATGGATGCAAACACCTCCAGGATAAGATCCAGGCCCTTATGGACCATCCCTTCGCCGGACAAAAAGAGGAAGTGGTTCTTGCACCTTTCAAAATCTTTTTCGTGGAACCAGGGATAGCTGTGAGGAACGGCGGTTGGCACCCGACGCAGGGGCTTCCTGGTGTGGCGATAAGTGCTGACAGTGAATTCGTTGCCGAGCACCGTGGCGCCATCTGCAAATTCCATCGCCTTGAGCGTATCCCAAGATTGCTTCTGCGGCGTCAGGCTCACCCCTCGACGCTCCTGAAGCGCCAGGTAACGCTTCAACTTGGCCGTATAACTGAAGAGAGGATGCGCGGTGACAAGGTGGGCCAGTTTTACACAGTTCTTGTCGAGCAGAGGGCTAAGTCTTTCCATGTTCCAAAGCGTACCGACGAATAGAACATAGTCTTTTTGTGGCACAAACTGGCGATTCAGGTAGTGAACCACGTCAACTGCGTAGCCGAGATCCAAGAAAACCATGGCTTGCTGATAGGCTTCCCAGAAGAGTTGATGAGTAGTGGGGAAGGGCTCTCCTGGTTTCAGCAGAAACGCATCGTTGGCACGGGCAAGAAGAACATCCCCCTTCGAGGGACCGGAGGGCTTGAGGTTAACAATCTTTTCCACCGGGTTGGAGGTGCTATACTTCTTTATCGTCCATGTGATTTCGCGCACAAGCCGGTAGAGCCTGTAATCTTGCAATCTCCGTTTGATTCCCATGGCCATTCTCCTAGCCGCGGGTTCCTTCGTGCTCTTGAGCGGTACATCACCTTACATACGCAAGCCAGCGGCCGTCGTTTCAATTTTCCTTTCAGTCCGCAGTGCCAATGAGCGTGTCAAGCAGTCTCGATTCGTTCTAGCATGCGCGGAAACGTGTCAACCCTACATAAATTAACCGGTTGCGGATATGAAATTGATGCATGGCAACGAACACTCAATCCATGCAGAAAATACTTTCGCCACCATACCCTAGGATTTCTTAACTGGTCTAATATGCCAGGTGTCTGGATTGAGTCTAGAAATACTGAATGCGATTCTCAAAACGGGCGACCAATTCCGTTTAGTAAGACTTTCGCAACGGACGGACGGTGATATCCGTCACCTCGGCTGTCCGCGGTAAAGTAATCGCATTCAGGACTACAGAGGCAATATCTTCAGGCTGCAGCAGGAACTCCGGCCGATATTCGGCGCCAGACTTCGCATATAAGGCTGCTTGGCGGGAAGTAGCCGTACGTCCCGGGTAGACGCTCAAAACCCGGATACCGTAAGCGTTCACCTCAGCGCGGAGGCTGTCTGTCAGTGCTCTGAGAGCATGCTGGGTCGCACAAAACTGGCCGGCATTTGGACGTGCAGCCAAGCCAGCGCTGGAGTTGATGAACACGATCTGCCCATTGGATATCTTCAAAAGCGAGAGCAAAGTCTGTGTGAGGACATAGGGAGCGCGAAGGTTAGCTGCATATTGGGCGTCAAGGTCTCCCACAAAACTCTGCTCGAAACTGGCATGCGAAATTACCCCTGCGGAGTGAATCAACACGTCGATCCGCCCAAACTCCTGTTCAATCTTGTTTCTGATCAATTGGACATCTTCATCACGAGTCAAGTCCGCTGGGAACACGCGGGCGCGATCATCACTGTACCCGGACATCGCACCTTCAAGCCGTTCGCGCTTCCTCCCCACAGCGAAAACCGTAGCACCTTCGTCAAGCAGCGCTCGAGCAAGGGCAGCACCAATACCGCCGCCGGCGCCTGTGACAACTGCAATTGCATTCTTCAGGGAGACACGCATATTCCGTAACTAACCCCGTAAATCTGCAGGATGAAATACACTGACTAACGCCTTCACCGAATTAACAATGCCTTCCGTGGACAATCCGTGCTGCTGAAGCATGTACTGCTGGGTTCCAACCCGCGAGGAAAAGGCGGAAGGCAAGCCCAAGCGCTTAAAGACGGGCAGTGTCTCTCCCGATTCAGCCAGCACCTCGGCGACGGCGCTCCCGAGACCACCTATGATGCTGTGCTCTTCGACCGTAAACATTGCAAATGAATCACGAGCCGCAGCGAGGATGGACTCAGAGTCGAGTGGCTTCAATGTGTGCATGCTCAGGACGCGGGCATGTATCCCGCTCTCGGAAAGGCGATCGGCGGCTTCGAGAACAAAACGCAGCATGCCACCGGTTGAAATGAGGGTGACCCCGTCGCCTTCACGGACACGAATTGCCTTTCCAATCTGGAAATTGATATCGGGCTTGTGAATCACGGGTTCGCCGGCCTTACCCAGCCGTAAGTAGCATGGCCCGGGTTGATTCACTACAGCGCGAGTGGCGTGGCGAGCTTCGACCGGATCCGCAGGAGCGATCACGGTCATCCCCGGAAGCATCCGCATGATACCCAGATCCTCGGTTGCATGGTGAGTGGCCCCCGCGGCACCGTAGCAGAAGCCTCCGCCAACGCATACAACTTTCACGTTCGCGTTGTGGTAACAGATATCGTTACGAATGTGTTCCAAACAGCGGAGGGTCGGAAAATTCCCTATTGAATATGTAAATACAATTTTGCCGCTGAGCGCCATGCCGGCTGCCATGCCGGTCATGTTCTGCTCCGCTACGCCCACATTCACGAACTGCTTGGGCAGTGCCTGCATGAAGGGCTCGATCACGCTGAAACCCAAGTCGCCGGTGAGGAGCACAATGCGCTCGTCCTCTTTCGCCAACTCGAACAAGGTCTGGATGAACGCAGTTCTCATTGACGCTCCAACTCCGCCAGTGCCAGTTCAAGCAATTCGCCGCGCGGCGCGCGGTAATGCCAAGCGAGCGCATTTTCCATGTAGCTGATGCCCTTTCCTTTGACCGTATGTGCCACGATACAGTTGGGCTGACCTGCTGAAAAGGGTAGACTCGTGAAAGTCCTTTCGATGGTTTTCAGGTCATGCCCGTCGATTTCGCGTACCGCCCACCCAAACGCGCGCCATTTGTCAGCTAGAGGGCTCAGATCAACCACCTCGTCAACGCGCCCGAAGCTTTGAATCTTGTTGTAGTCCACAATAACAACCAGGTTGTCGAGCTTGTGCTGTGGAGCAAACAGGGCGGGTTCCCAAGTGGACCCCTCGTCGCATTCGCCGTCGCTGATCATGCAAAAGACCCGGTAGGGCCTCTCATCGCGTTTCGCAACCAGGGCCATGCCAGTTCCCATCGTCAGTCCGTGGCCTAGAGAACCGGTAGAAATCTCGATGCCGGGAACATAATGAGTGGCATGTCCCATGAGCAGGGATCCATCTTGATAGTATGTTTCGAGCATCGACTTTGGAAAGTAGCCGCATTCCGCCAGGACTGCGTAAAGCGCGGCACAGCCGTGACCCTTGCTCAGGATGAAGCGGTCGCGCTCGGACCAATCCGGGCGGTCTGGGTCAAATCGCAATACGTTGTGATAAAGAACGGCGAGCAGATCAGCAATGGACAGCGAAGATCCTATGTGCGAGGCATTGGCCCGGCTGGTCATGATAATGCAATGTCTTCGGATGCGATTGGCGAGTTCTTCCGCAGTGATATTCGGCTTACCCATTCAACACCTTCGATCTGCCTTATTCGCCGGTCTGCGTGTTCCTATCAGACCGGGAATTTAAGGTTGTGTCCAGGTTTGGAGTTGTCGTTCATCCGAAATATTGGTCGCAATTGCGGCGAGCAGTTCCGCAGCTGGAGCTCCATCGCAGACCCGATGGTCGAACGTCAAGCTGAGTGTACAGACGCTGCCGGGCACGACCCCATGTTCATCGACGACCGGCTTTCTCAGAATCCTCCCGATGCCGAGAATGGCCGCCTGCGGCGGGTTCAGTACAGGTGTGAACGCGTCCACGCCATAGGCCCCTAGGTTGGTGAGCGTTATTGTTCCTGCCAGTGCGTCTTCAGAGGACAAGCGTCCGAGCCGTGCCGCTTCCACGAGTCGCTGGACGGTTTGTTCAATCTCAGAGAGAGACTTCCTGTCGGCATCCTGGACTACAGGAACTAGCAACCCGCCTGGGATGGCAACAGCAAAGCCGACGTTGATGTTTTCGTATATACAGATTGAGTCTCCCTGAATCGAAGCATTCAGCCGCGGATCTTGGCGCAATGCCATGGAGAGTGCTTTGATGAACAGCGTGTCAAAGGAAACCTTTATTCCAGCTTCCGCCAGCCGGGAACGAACAGTCAGAAGGCGATCGGCGCGTACTTCGCGGGTAATCGTCAACGGAATCGCTTGCTCAATGCCAAAACGGAGGCCGTCGGTTATGGTTCGCCGAATACCGCTAATGGGGGTTCGCTGCCGAACAACTAGGTTCGGGTGTGCGGACGGAGCGTGTGCGCTCGCAATCGCAGCGCGCACGTCGGCTTCGACAATTCGGCCTCCCGGCCCACTTCCGGAAAGAAGCGCGAGATTGATCTTGTTTTCCAGCGCAAGGCGGCGTGCGATCGGCGTTGCCTTGGGATCACGCGTTACAGAGGGGGGGCGAGCCGTTGCAGTACTGCGCCCCCCAACCATTGGAGGTGAAGACGCTTCAAAATCGCTCTCAGGAACTGACTCACCTTCGGCGAGTATGTAGCCGATCAGCCCTTCGACTTGCAGATTGTCCTCCGGCTGCGCTACGGCATGTAAGATTCCGGCGACGGGCGCCTCCATCTCATGAACGACTTTCTCGGTCTCGATCTCAACGATCGGCTCCCCAGCTTCGACGCGCGCGCCCGTGGGGCGCAACCAACGATTCAGCTTTCCTTCCGCCGTGTACATCCCCAAGCTGGGCATGACGATGCGATAAGCCACCGTACCCCCCTAGTGGAAAAGCTCTTGCACTGCAAAGATAACGCTCTCCGGCTTGGGAACATAGAGATTTTCCAGCACGGCAGCAAATGGAACAGGTGTTTCAGGGGCCGTGACTGTTTTGATAGGCGCGTCGAGGAAGTCAAATCCTTTGTCGGCGACCCGGGCTGCAATGTCACGAGCCATGGATGCCGTGGGCGTGTCTTCGTCTACGACGACGAGGCGATGCGTTCGAGCAACGGAATCGAGAATAGTAGCTTCGTCCAAGGGTGCAAGTGTCAGCACGTCCACAACCTCCGCCTCGATGCCGTCAGCTGCAAGCTGGCCAGCCGCTTCGAGACAAATGTGCGTCATCCGTCCGATCCCACACAAGGTCACGTCTCGACCACGACGCACGACCTCAGCCCGGCCAATGGGCAACGCGTAAGGATCTTCTGGAACCAAACCCTTCGCCGCTCCACCAAGGAACTTGTGTTCCATCATCACCACGGGCCCGTTGTCACGAATAGCGGCGATCGTCAGCCCTTTGGCGTTGTATGCTGTGGAGGGAACAACTACTTTCAAACCGGGAATATGCGCGAGGACGGAATACAGAGTCTGCGAATGCTGGGCCGCTGCTCCTCCTCCGTAAGTGCGCTTAAAACCGTGGGTACCGTACGCGGTGCGAATGGTGAGCGGCAAATCAATCTGTCCGCCCATCATGTAATGCATCTTGGCAGCTTGGTTGATAATTTGGTCATAGCAGCAGCCGATCAGGTCAACGAACATGATTTCGACGATTGGCCGCAATCCGCTCATAGCGGCGCCCACTGCCGCTCCGACGAAGCCCATCTCAGAGATCGGTGTATCGATAACGCGCTCGGGGCCAAATTCCTGAATCAACCCACGGGTGGCGCGCAATGGTCCGCCCCAGGCATCAATCAAGCCAAGGTGAGCTCGACCCGCGGCGCCGGCTACGTCCTCACCCAAAAGAATAACAAGAGGATCACGTTGCATTTCCTGACGGATGGCTTCGTTGATTGCCTGACTGAAACTGAGTTCTCTGGTGGCTCGAGTCGTTGTAGTTTCCATCGATTGATTAGCCTCCCGGGCTTAGTCGACGTAAACGTCGGCGTACAAGCCTTCCGGTTGTGGCAAGGGGCTATTCTCGGCGAACTCGACCGCTTCGTCTATACGCTGCCTATTGCGTTCATTAATAGCATCAAGATCTGAAGCCGCCAGCAGCCGATTTGCCAGCACGAACTCACGAAAGCGCTTAATACAATCGCGGTCCCGAGCGGCGCGTTGTTCCTCTTCGGTGCGATAGCGAAGTGGGTCGTCACTCTGATGATGTCCAAAATAACGGTAGGTAATACATTCGATCAGGGTGGGCCCAGCACCAGAACGTGCGCGCAAAACCGCCTCGCTGGCAGCACGCCAGACGGCGAGTACATCTTGGCCGTCGGCCAGAATCCCTGGCATGCCGTATCCCGCAGCCCGGCACGCGATATTTTCCCCAGCCGTTGCGTATTCTGCCGGAGTAGCCTGCGCGTATCCGTTATTTTCGCATACAAAAATCACAGGCAGGTGCCATATGGCCGCCATGTTTAACGACTCATGCACAACACCGAAATTGGCGGCCCCGTCCCCAAAAAATGCTGCTGCCACCTGATCCGTTCGCCGTACCTTGGCGGACAATCCAGCCCCCAACGCGTGTGCGACACCCATGCCGACAATCGGGTTTACTCCGAGCATCCCGACCCTTGCGTCAGTGATGTGCATGGATCCGCCCTTACCGTGATTAGTGCCCGTAACCTTGCCGTACAACTCTGCCATCATCAGCTTTACGTCAACGCCCTTCGCAATGCAGTGACCGTGGCCGCGATGGGTTGAGGCCACCCAGTCAGATGGGGCGAGTGCCGCGCAAACGCCAACGGCCACAGCCTCCTGACCGATATAGTAGTGAACGGCTCCCACTGGAACACCCGTCTCCACCAGATGCTTCAGCCTCTCTTCAAATTGGCGAATGAGCGTTAGGCGCTCATACATCCAAAGGAGGCGATCACGATCTGGCAAGTCCAAAGTTGTCTCGTCCAATGCTGTCTGATTTAAATCGCTCATTGCATTCACTCGAAAATTCACATTTGGGTGTCTTCCGGCGCCGACACCTGCTGGCCAATTCTCAATCACTATTTCGCTCTCCGAAATCACCTTCCGAAAAGCTCTTCAGAATCTCGATTTCGAGGTTTATTACAAGATGAGTTCGGTGGATGTGCAACCGGTCCCTTTTTTGGAGCGTAGAGCAGGTTTCTCGCATCTTCGGCAAGATGGAAACCACAAGGCCCACTATGGCGTCGCGAGTTCATTCCGCGCATTCCTCGAGCAAGCCGCATTCCATCAGTTCCTTCGCGGCCTGCCGAATATGCCCAAAGTCAAGGTTCGCCCTCTCAGCGATATCGAGCAGGCTGTTTTGGCCATCAGACAAGTTCAACACCCAGAGCAGGGACATCTCACGCGAGCGTCGGTCCACTTGCCCGCCGACCGGTCCGTAGAGTCCTCGCTTGCCGAGTTGGGGTTCGCAATAGGGATTCAAATTGCGGTATCGCCGGTTATTTTCCAGGACGTCGAGGACTCGCTCATATTTATCGAGAGAATCCGCGAGAGATTCGGAGCTTACAAATTCCAGATTATCTGCTGATGTGTGATATTCCGGATAGCGTCCATGCGGCGTCCGGGTCAATGATCCAACCGGCAAATTGAAACCCGGCGAGCCATACTGGCGCTCGTCATATCCGTAAGGAACGAAATCCAGAATTTCGTATTCGCTCCCCGAATGTTTCAGAACATGCTGGACGGCGCGATCGATCTCGGCATTTCCTTGCCGGCTTTTTTTGTAGGTCAACCTTCCGCGGTCACCGACGCAAGCAACCACCAACCCGTGCTTGACGCGGGCCGCGTTCTCGCAGTTTAACGCCAACCATGTGATCGAGCCGATGGTTCCCGGAATGAACAGGAATCTGTATGTGTATCGCCTGCGCCACCGGCTTATGTGCCTGGCAAGAAACGTGGTGAGAGCAATTCCCGACAAGTTGTCATTACATAGCGACGGGTGGCAAACATGACAGGAAAGAAGGACCTCATCCGTTTCCTCGCCCGGGAGATAAAGTTCTCCGTAAGTCAAGCTGCCCGGCGCCAGCGTTGCATCGATGCAAACCTCGTACTCCTCATCCTCATTCAATTCCATATACTGCCGAAGGCTCATGCAAAAGCCCCATTGTCGCTTGTAGTATGACGTGCGATAGGGAATCCAATCAGGATGTTCAGGCAGCGTGAAGATATGTTCTTTCAGTTGCGTCAATCCGACCCGGCCACGAAAGGGGATACTGTAGTTAAGTACGTGGAGATTGGATTGATGGAAATCGATAACCCGCTCTCCCTCGGCGTTCTTAATGTAAGCGTCTCTAACATTCCACTCATCAGGTATTTCCCAGTCGAAGACCTTTGTCCCGCTGGGCACCTCATGAATCTCGATGGGAATTTCCTGCTGGATACGCTTTAGGGTCCGGCGCACCCCGTCACCGGTGATGCTGCGACAGATTGGATACAAATCCGCCATGAAAGCCATCATTTCCTGGCCAGTGCCTGCCGGGCAAACCATCTCGCTGGTCTGATGGAGGTTCATAGGCCGCCTCTATCCGGATCGAAATCAGGGAAACTCTGATCACGCACAGAAATCACCTGTGGCGGCTCGGGCCAATTGATGCCAAAAACCGGATCATTCCACCGGACCCCGGAAGCATGTTCCGGGCTGTAGAACTGCGATATTTGATAGAACAATTCTGCACCATCAGTGAGGGTCTGAAAGCCGTGTGCAAACCCTTCGGGGATGTAGAGCATCCTGCGGTTTTCCACGCTCAATACTGCTGCGAAGTGCCTGGTAAAAGTCGGAGAGTTCTTACGCAGATCGATGATGACATCGAAAACGGCCCCGGCAACACACCGAACCAGCTTGGATTCCTGATGGCCGTTGGTTTGGAAGTGCATTCCTCGGAGCGTCCCTTTCCTGTAATTGTAAGAAAGAGAAGCCTGCTTCAAACCAGGGTTCAGTCCCCGTTCACGAAACTCGCGTTCACACCAGGTTCGGGCGAAAAACCCCCGCTCATCCGCAATGGGCTCGATATCCACCAGGTACGCGCCGCGGAGCGGCGTTTCCGTGAATTTCATGAGTAAACGCGTACATCCGGGATGGGAACCACGAATTGTCCACCCCAGGATCGGATGTGGCTCATCTGCTGCATGACTTCTTCCCGGAGATTCCAAGGAAGAATCAGCAGGTAATCAGGGCGAGTCTTTTCGATCTCGCTCGGAGACAGGATAGGGATGCGCGTTCCAGGTAGAAACAGGCCTTGCTTCTGCGGACTCCGATCGACGACATAATCAATAAAGTCCGTGCGAATTCCGCAGTAATTCAGCAGCGTATTACCCTTGGCGGCAGCCCCGTAAGCAACAATGCGCTTGCCGTTGTCCTTTGCTGCCACAAGAAATGCCAGAAGCCGCCGTTTCGTCTCTTTTACCCTTTCTCCAAACGAAAAATAACGATCGAGGTTTGTGAAACCAGCCCGATCTTCGCGGGAAGCAAGGCTGTCCACCGATGGCGCGATGGGCTTCGAGTGGTCTTCGGCATGACGTGCGTAAATCCGCAGCGAGCCGCCATGAGTGGGAAGCTCTTCCACGTCGAATATCACCAGTCCTCTTTCTAAAAACACGTTGCGCACCGTGTGGAAAGAGAAGTAAGAAAAGTGCTCATGATAGATCGTATCGAACTGGTTTTCTTCCACCAGGCGCATCAAATGCGGGAACTCCATCGTAATGACACCCTGTGGTTGGAGAGCAATTTTCAGCCCCTTTACGAAGTCATCAAGATTGGGGACATGGGCCAGTACGTTGTTTCCGATCAGCAAGTCAGCCTTTTTGCCTTCTTCAGCCAGTTGTCGGGCAAGGCCTGATCCGAAAAATTGGATCAAAGTTGGAATGCCCTTCTCGATGGCCGCCTTTGCAACGTTGGCAGCAGGCTCGATGCCAATTACCGGGATTCCCTTTTTTACGAAGTACTGGAGCAAGTATCCGTCATTACTGGCAATCTCGATGACTCTGCTTTTCGATCCGAGGTGGAATCGTTGAGTCACGCTCTCAACGTATCTCCTGGCATGATCGAGCCAGCTTTCGGAGTACGATGAAAAATAAGCGTAATCGCTGAAAATCTGCTCCGGAGTTTCAAATACCTCGACCTGAACCAACAGGCAGTTCCGGCAAATTAAGACATGGAGCGGATAAAAAGGCTCTGCCCGATTCAGGTCTTCGAGCTTCACGTAGCTGTTGGCCAGCGGCGATAGCCCCAGGTCCACAAACGTGTCCCTCAGGGCATCTCCGCAGTTTCGGCACCGGGCACCTGAAGGATTACTCCTGATGGTCCTCACTGGAGCGTCGTGTTGCAGTTTGAGCGGCATGATTCTCCCTTTGAAGGTTGCTGAAAAAAACGCTCAATTGTCATGCTGAAGGAAGCGATCGGCCAATCGGTAAAGATGTCTCTCAAGGGCATCAGGAACTTTCCGCACGCACTTCGCCAATTCTTTCGAGGCCGCACCGAAGAAGGACACCTGCGGTTGTCCTGCTTCATCGGCCTTTTGGTTAGGAGATAGCTCTCCAGCCGACTGTGGATGGTTCCTCCGTTCGACAGTTGCACGCTGTCAAACTGCCACAACGCACGGTTCGCGCCGCAGGTATTTGTCTGCAATCTCGATCAATCCCTGCACTCGGTGCATGAACGTGTAGTCGCGGAGCGTCCGCTTTTGACCGGCTTGAGCAATTGCCTCCCGTTCAGAATCGTGATCGAGGCAATAGCGGATGATTTCGAAGCATTCTTCCTTACTCTTATAGGCAAGGATTTCCTTACCCACATCAAAAATATCGGAAAGGTTCACTTTCCAGTCGGTCACCAGGCAGGCTCCCAAGCCAGTGGCTTCGAACAATCGATAGTTATCTGCGTACTTTCCAGCGATTTCAGCATGGCAGTTCCATACGATTTTTGACGCCGAGAGGATCTGATTCAATTCTCGTCCCCATGCATCTCCCTCATAACAATCTCTGATGGGGGAGTCGGCGGGCACACCCTCTAACGAGGTTGCCCAGACGTGCATGTCCTTCCCGAATTTCGAGCAAAGATCTTCGAGCAACTGAAGACGTCCGTTGTAGATATTCCCACGGACTAGTCCAGGGAAACTGACCGCAAAGTACCTGTCCTTTGCCAAGGCGACCTCATGTAGTATGCGAGGTTCGAACGCGTTCCTCAACAGTTCAGTCTTGATACCCTGCGAGCGAAAATAGTCCACCATCCCTTCGGATGCGGATACCACAACGTCATAGGCCTGACGATAGGCGGCGGGGTCCTGCCCATAAACCAGAACAACAGGGGCCGCGTTTCCGACAAGCAGCTTGATATACGGTTTCATTTCCCGCAGAAAAGATGCGGAGATAAAACCCATGACATTGTTGAGCAGCACGTCCGGCTTGTAATACCTGATCTGGGCGCCAAGAACTTCGTAGATCCATGATTTGTTCGGTACACGGCTGAGCCATGGGACCAGTCCCCGTCGCAGACGGAAATTCCAGTCCCAGGACCTGGTCACAGGAACGGAGTGTTCCTTTGCCCAGGCACGCTGTATGATTTCGTTGTTGACCCAGATGTCTTCAGCCTCGTGCCCCAGTTCTCGAAGATGGGTGGAATAAAAATCCGCCTGACCAACCAGAGTTCTTGCTCGAAATTGCAATTGTTCTTTGTAGGAAAGTTTCTTCAGTCCCGGATTCTGCTCATACAACAGACGAATGTACTCAGGGTAGTCCCCGTCTATAATCAGAAAACGCATATAAATATCTCTCCATTTCCATCAATGTACCTCCCGACTGGTTTTGTATTTGGTATATCGTTGTTCCAGCACCTGTAACTATGAAATGAACATTAATTCATAAAGCGGGTGAAGCAGTCTGCCATTCATCTGCAGCCGCTGCCACACGAACTGGTACGATATAAGACACCTCCAGTTTGGAGGCCGATCTTCCAGAAGAATTTGCATAGTTTGATTAGCGTGCAATTCCGAATCCCCTTGCCCGTCGAAAAATCATCACCTGCACAGCCATCAGCTTTCAGAGATGGCGTGCCCGGCCGTCATTTCGTTAATCCGAGACCGTCAAACATAGGCGTCTGGCAAACCCAGGATCACACATTTCGCAATCAACCTTTCCATCTCTGCCGTCCGCTGCTGTTTGTCCAGACTCTCGAGTAGCGTAGGAGGAATACTCACTTCATCCGGTAAATAATCTTTAATCTCGTGATGGTCGCGTTCGAAAAAAGCTGAAGGCAGATTTCTTTTCCAGCAAACAGGCCCCTCGCGTACATACAGTGGATTGAGCGAGAGGCGGCCATACGTATGAGGCCAGTCGCTATACGGCCCATAGTCCCTGAAGACCTCATTTTTGTGAGAAACCACCAAAGATAACGTGGGTTCTGCCGCAAGCTCTTCTATATCGACTTGCTTCGCGAGGCATGGCCCTTCCTTTCGCAAGTATCCGGCCAGAATACCCCGGTCGGAAAGCAGACGGTGCGGCCTGTGGGCAGCAAGTGACTCATAACCTTCAACGGGCAGGGGAATCCCATCAAATGGCAGACGGACCTGTGCATTATGCATGTAGATCAGCAGGAGCAGACCTCGGTCGCCGGTCAGTCGCTCGCATTCACGGAAGCAGGTGCTTTTGGCGACAAAATAGTGAAAGGCATCAGAGCAGACTACAGCCGCAAACGCCCTATCCGAAAAGGGATAACGCTGATCGGCATCGCAGCACACAAAATGTGCATCGGGAGCGATCCATCGCTTCGCTACATACAAATTAAAGAAAGACCAATCCATGCCGACAACAAGTTGCCCTTCTGAACGAGCCAATAAAGCTCGAGTAACGTGCCCACAACCGCACGCCAGGTCCAGCAGCGGTCCGTTGGGCTGACGAATGATACTTGCGAGGGACAAGGCAACTAAGTAGCGGGGCTGAGAGAAACGATGGAAGAAGTAATCATAGTTATCTCTCATGTTTGAATAAAAAGCGGCCAGATATTGTTGGACTGTTGCATCGTGGCTATGTTGGTTCCATAGAACCTTAAGGCGTTCTGAGCGCGAAAAATCGGCCAACCGCTTCCCGATCCTTGGAAGGGACCTTGGCCAGCGGCCAACCCAATGGGAGGTCAACAGACCCTTGATCGAGTGTTTGATCCTAGGCAGGGTACCTACGCTGCCGTTGCAGATGTTGATTGACAGACAAGATTTCAGCGCATCATCGAACCGTCCAGCTTCAACCAATTGGAGAAGCTCTCCCCAGCCCCCGGCAGCATCCTTCCGAATTACAGGGATACCTTCAACAATCGGCCACTTGCTGCAGTAGCAGTGCAAGATGCCGTACCGTAAATTCTCGCCTTCTCGATGGCCGCAATCAGCGGTTAACTCCCCATCGCAGAAAGGACACCGCATCAAATGCAGCAGAGAAGCATTCACGGTTTTCTTCCAGTCGGCCCGGTTGGAATCAAGACAATTTTGGTATTGTCTCGATTGACAGCATTCCCTACCGCCGGGATACCCAGTCGGCTCGCGGGCTGCTGAGGGAGTTCCCCCTCATGCACGCTCCGCAGAACGTACGATTGAAGCCTGGACTTCTATTGGCTTTAATACGACACCATCCACGCAGGCGATCCATTTTCCATCCGCAACCTTGTGGGGATCCACGTGGTGCATTCCTAATTCGTTCCAGCCAGTGCCACTTGGCCCCAGGATGGGACTCTCTGGACACTCGCTTTCCCGATATGCCCTGGTGCTCAATTCTGAGATGGCGAAAGCGCGCACCCGCGTGCCGTACCTCGGGTAACAATCCTGCGCAAAACGAACGGGGCGTCCGTCAATCACCTGGACCCTGCCGGCAGGTCTGGCCTTCCGGTTATTTCCCTCGACGACAGGGCTCCTGGGGTGCTCCTGCCACGGCCCCGTCAACTCGTTGGCATAAAAGAGGCGAAGAGTGTCGTATTTGTGTTGCGGATTCGTTTCCACAAACATCCACCACTTTCCGTTGTAACGAAGCAAAGACGGATCGAGCAAAGGGCTTCCTTCCAACAATGTGCGTTGGAACGACCACTCCTCAGGAAATCTTGTCGCTTTGTATAGCCTCACGCTGTCAGCCTGGAAACTTTCGGGAACCATGAAGTAGTCGCCTTGCCATTCGAACACGTAGGGATAAGACAGGTGGAAGGGTTCACTCAGTACGATCCGGCCATATGCCCACCGAACCGCGTCGTCGCTTGTCGCCCATCCAATTTGTCCTCGCCCGGCCGTTTCAACTTCAAAGAACATATGCCAACGGCCCTCTGTCCGAACCATAAAAGGATCGGCAACCAGCTTCCCATCGACGTCGGACACATCTCTGTAATTGAGGACAGGATTTTGAAAACCTTCCGGCGCATGGAGTCGAAGCGGTGAGTCTCCGGAATAGATCCCGATTGACCAGTGTTGCCGGACGGCATTCGTTGATTGGGCAGGCTTATTCCTCAGCGAGGCTAACCGGCCGTGTATCGAATTCAGGCGTCTGCTAATCTTCATTCGAAACATCTCTTCCGCCCTCGCTCAATTTGACCCTCGCAGTCAGATTGACGACACACCGGCTTTGACTGTGTATTCAAAAGGTTTCTCGAGTCTCTGTACGGTCCAGTCAAGCAGAGGTGTGGTCAAGCCCACGCGATTTAAGTGGAATTGATACCCGGCCGTTGAGATTTCGAAGGATAGAACATTCTCATGATAGGCTAGCGGGCGCCTCATCGGAATGTAACAAAATACCGTAAGGAAGTAGCGCCCTGGGCGAAGTATCTGCCCGGGGATCCTGCAGGCCGAGAGGTAGGATCCGGGTTCGCGGATTTGCCCATTGGCGATTCCCGTGTCCACATCCTGCGACTCCCACAACCTGTTTCCATGAAGATCGTGCAGGTAATAACCGACGATAGCGTGGCGCAACGGTGACATGACGTCATAGGCGATTTCGATATCGAAGGAACTGTTAAAATCGAGCACGGAACTTTCAGCGCCATCCGCTGACAGTATTCGTATCCGTTTGAATGCCATTTCCCGGGAATGATGGGAAGTTTCAGGGCTGTTCCAGACACTTGAGGTCTCAGTGCCCTCTGAGAGGTATCTGCTCACAACCTCCGGAGCATTTCCATTCAGCTTCAACGTCCCATGGTCGAGCCACATGGCCCGTTTGCAGAGTTGGGTTATGCTTCCCATGTTGTGGCTGACAAACACCACCGTCCGACCGCCACTGGCTACGTCTTGCATTTTTCCTAAGCATTTCTGCTGAAACGCAGCGTCGCCCACAGCCAGGACTTCATCCACAATAAGGATCTCCGGATCCAGGTGCGCAGCCACGGCGAAGCCGAGTCTGGTCTGCATCCCGGTGGAATAATGCTTCACAGGCGTATCCAGAAAGCGCCCGACCTCCGCAAAGGCAACGATCTCGTCAAATTTGCGGTCGATCTCCGCCTTGCGCATGCCGAGAATGGCGCCATTCAGGTAGATATTCTCTCGACCAGTCAATTCCGGGTGAAAACCTGTTCCCACTTCAAGCAGTGAACCCGCGCGGCCGTGGATTTCGACAAATCCTTCGGTAGGTTCAGTAATCCGCGAAAGTATCTTCAGCAGGGTGCTTTTCCCTGCACCATTTTTCCCAATTATCCCTACCACCTCTCCCCTTCTGATTTCGAAATCGACGCTGCGCAGCGCCCAGATGGTGTCGTCGAGATCTGCCGCTCCGATGGCATGGCCGCGCAACAGCCTGGCCATTCGCCGCGCCGGGCTCAGAAAGGTTTCAACCACAACTTCACGGAAAGTCTTGCGGCCCCTTTGGAGCTGGCTGATGTGGAACTCTTTGCCCAGGCCTTCAGCCCGGATGGCTACTTCACTCATTGTTTCCCTCTATGCGACGTCGGCGAATGTTCTTTCCAGGCGTCGAAAGTAATACGCACCACTGACCAGCAAGCCCAACGCTACGATTGAAGACACTACGATCATCGGGCCCGGAGCAGTTTGTGCGTTCAGCAAAGCCCAGCGGAAACCCTCGACAACGCCTACCATGGGATTGATGCCGTAAGCAGTGCGCCAGGGTTCTGGCAGGAGGCTGCTGGGATAAGCAATCGGAGTGGCATACATCCAGAATTGAGTGATGAAAGGGACCGTATAGCGCACGTCCCTAAACTGCACATTCATTGCGCTGAGCCACAGACTGGAGCCCAGGCACGTGACCAGCGCGAGCAGGAGAAACAACGGCAGCCAAACCACCTTCCAAGTGGGTACGACGCCGTAAAACGCAATCATTCCAATCAGAACAACAAAGGCAAGACAGAAATCAACGCATCCGGCCATCATAGTTCCCAAGGGCATGGCCATACGGGGGAAATAGATCTTTTTCAGCATGTTCGAGTTCTGGACGAGCGTGTTGGAAGCCTGTGTCAGCCCGGTGGCAAAGAAGGTCCATGGCACCAAGGCTGTGTAACTGAAGAGCGGATAGGGGATGCCATCCGAAGGCACTTTGGCCAGCCTTCCAAAAAACAACGCAAAAATCAACATGGTAAAGAATGGCTGGATGATGGCCCACAACGCTCCCAAGACCGTTTGTTTGTAGCGAACCTTGATGTCTCGCCACATGAAAAAATAAACGAGTTCGCGGTACTCCCATAGTTCGCTTAGCTTAAGCGAGGCCCAGCCGCGCGTCGGTTCAATCCGAATAGCGCCCGGTGAAGCAGGGGCAGCAGTAGTGTTCATTTCCTCAATAACATTCATCATCATAATAAGACCTTGGATCGCGTTAGCGTATATTACATTCTTATTCGTCTTAGAGACTTTGGTGTGCCATCTCCGCCCCGTGGAGGAGATGTGCGTCGTACGGAATTCCACGAGCGACAGGCGACCATTCCAACCGATCATTGAGCCAGCCCCGTGATCGAAACTGCTTGAGGACATTCAGGCGCATATACGCGGAATTTCTAAATTCCTTATCCGCAAATCCGATGGCTTCAAGTCCATCCCGCAGTTCCAAAATGGTCGTCACAAGATCAGCTTCCGGCTGGTAATCACAAGCCAGAGTCCGAAACAGGCTGAAGTCCACGCGATAGGATCTCCTATCGGGCTGGGCCCCTGTGTTTATGGAGACTTCGACGCCGGGAAGAAGACCGGCCACCGCCGCTGCTAAATCTCTGACCTGGAAATTCCAGGAATCGGATCCTGTGTTCACCACAAGGAAGTCCCCGCCGGAACTCGGATGGCGTGAAATTGCCCAATCGATGGCACGCGCCATATCCTTGACACTGATGAGCGGCCGCCAAGGGGTGCCATCACTAAGGATCACAATTCGTTTTGTCGCCACGCCGGAAGCCACGAAATCATTTAAAACCAAGTCAAGCCGCAGGCGGTCGCTCATTCCGCAGGCGGTCCCGAAACGGAGGCATGTAACCTTGAAGTCGCTATCAGCAAGCGGGGCCAATCCCTGCTCTGTAAGCACCTTGGACTTCGCATACGCTGTCAAAGGATTCACCGCAGAATTTTCGGTGCGCGGTCCTTCATCTGCAAGGCCGTACACGCTGCAACTCGAAGCGAAGACAAACGTACGGACACCGGCGCTCTTTGCCTTACGAGCCAGGTCGACGCTTGCGCGATAATTGATATCGAGGGTTGCTTCTTCAAAACAGTTCCCCATGGGGTCATTGGAAATCGCCGCCAGGTGAACAATCGAGTCGATGCCTTCTAACTGAGATTCAGAAACGCTGCGGACATCTGCAAACATCTGAGCGTCGACCCGGCACTCTGGAAAAAGGTTGCCGTTTATCGTGAGGCAATGCGCGAAAAGACCCAGGTCTAATCCGAAAATGGAGGCCGCAGGATAAGAATTTCGCAACTGCCGGACCACCATTGGCCCCACATATCCCATGTTTCCTGTCACGAGGATCTTCATTGGCTCCCCTTTCGCATTCTCGAAGTGACAAAGCTGTTGTGAGTTGTGCGGCCCTGATGCATTGCTTTCCATCTGTCCGAAGATGCACGTGCCCCTATCTGTCTCTTCACCAGACCTTCCAAGGGGGATTGTCGCTTGCCCAAAGGCGCTCCAGATACATCTTGTCCCTCAGGGTGTCCATGTTTTGCCAGAAGCCCCGGTGCTTGTAGGCAGCCAAACAACCATCTCTAGCCAACATCTCAAGCGGTTCACGTTCCCAGACCGTGGAATCCCCCGCGATATAGTCGAGCGCAGCAGGTTCGAGCACAAAAAAACCACCATTAATCCATCCGCCGTCGCCTTCCGGTTTCTCCCTGAAGTGCGTAATCTTGGTCTGTTCCCGTTCCAGGCTGATTGCGCCAAAACGGCCTGGAGGCTGTACTGCGGTCAATGTGGCCAACGCTTTCTGTTCGCGATGAAAGGCAATCAGTTGCTTCACGTCAATGTTGCCAACCCCATCGCCGTATGTGCAGCAGAAAGTGCCGTCGGAAACATATTTCTTAATCCGCTTCAGACGTCCGCCTGTCATTGTCTCTTCGCCGGTATCAATCAACGTAACCCTCCAGGGTTCGATGCCGTTGTTGAGCAGGCGCATCTTGTTCTCTTTGAGGTCGAACGTGACATCGCAGCCCCGGAGAAAATAGTTAGCAAAGTAATCCTTGATGTAATACCCCTTATATCCGCAACAGATCACAAAATCATTCAACCCGTAGGCGGAATATATCTTCATAATGTGCCACAGGATCGGCCTATCCCCGATCTCTACCATTGGCTTCGGCTTGACCTGTGTTTCTTCGCTTAGACGTGAACCAAATCCACCAGCAAGAATGACGACTTTCATGCGAATCTACTCCTGTTTGATCCAGGACGTTAGAATGGTTGTGGCCAACCACCAACGTGCCACACTAATCTTTGAGGGAAAGAAACAACAATAGAAGTCAGCGGGAGAATACGCGTTGATAGAAGCGACTTGCCTGTCTTGCGATGCCGATTTCCACCAGGGATCGCCTGCCTTGGCCGCCAATACCTTTCTTCATCAACAAAGAACGGCAGGTCCCTGACAGGAATCGCATTTCCCAATAATTGCCGAAAGTCCTGTCCCATAAAGCCGGCCGAAACGTGTGGAAGCCGTTTGCCGGTGTGCATGTCAGTTCACCGAAATAGACCTTGCCGTGGATCTCGTATAAATCCACTCTGACGAAGTCGATGCCGCCGGACAGCGTTTCCGCATAAGCGATCATGGTGTCCAGGCTTTCGGGTCTGGCAATGGGTCTCTTAAGGTTTTCGCGGCGTCCAAGTCGACAATCAATTCGCTTCCACTCGGTATCGTAAATGTCGCGCCCCCACTCCTGAGGTGTGTTGACGTCAACCTGGATAAACTTCACTTTCCCACCGAACACGAAAAACTTATAGTCGCTTGGCACGGAGCCGGCCCCGCTGTCAAGAAATTCTTCGACAATGATTCGTGGAGTAATGCTCTTGTAAACCCACTCCCCGGTCAATGCATAATAGTTCGTGTCTAGCCACGCCTTACAGCAGCTTATTATCTGCTGCTGGTTTATCCTGCTACCATCCTGGACAACGCAGGTCCAACCGCTGCCATGAGTGGCCTTAATGACGTATTTTTGCGGCAACCGCTCAAACGGTATGTCCGACGGATCGGTCGTTACATGGTAGAGAGTTGGCAGAACTGCGGGCCCTAGCATTCTGCTGACGTATTCTCTGACGCGATATTTGTCAGCCCACTCCGTAAGCTGCCGTCTCCTGTCAAAGAGCTTCCTTACCTGGACCTTTTCATTAAACGTTCGTGGGGAAAACACGTTCAGATGTTTCCCATTCACGCTCCGATACTGGCGCATTATCAGGATTGCGACCTGGAGCTGTTCTGGAAGGTGCTTGATTAAACGATTGGCCGACATTCTACAACGGGATTACTGGAGCAATTGTACTTGATTGTGTGCCGTTGCTTTGTTACTTGACTGGTGCTGACCCCTACAAAGAGCGTGGTCTGTTCATAAAGCTCGCCGCATGAAGTGTCGGCAATTGCTCATGCTCTCCGTTCGACGCGTGAGCCTATTCGGGAGCGGTTGGTACGGATGGAACCCAACATTCTCCCAGTCGCTTTGATCGGTTCGAAAATCCTCCCTGCGACCTCATCAATGACGCCTTCCAGCAAACGCAGCCGGCTGAAACCGACCCCAAGCTCTTCCATCATCTTGCGATGATATTCCCAATAGGCGCGCTCCCGGAGTTGAAGGAGCCTATGTCCCAGATGCCGGTAGTATTTTCTTAAAGACTTTTCCCAGCATTGCTGGAATTCTTCAGGAGTCAGATAAATGGGTCCGTATATCTTCGTGAAGTACACAACCGCAAACTCCCACTGATCGTGCCGTTGTGCGAAGGAACTCAGAGCTTCGTCGTGGATACGCCACAGGCTAAGCACTTGGTGGACAAAGCCAAGGTCGTGATCCTGCAAGATGGAAAAGAAGAGTTCAGTGTCATTGAAAAGGTATTTCTCATTCAGGAACGGGTTACGACAGCGTACGAGATCGGCACGCAACAGAAATCCTGAAATACTGCCTTCCACAGCGCCGCCATCCAGAAAAAACCTGCGACAATAATCCCGCCCGGGTATCACCGTACTTGGGTAAGGCAACCCATCGCACCAGACCCGGCGGCCCCGGATCTGGTATGAATTGACCAGCCCGACCGAAGGGTGGGCCTCGGCTACTTCTACCATTTCAGCGAGGCAGGTGGGAAAAATGAGATCGTCCGCCTGAACAAATTTGCAATATTTGCTGAGAGGCGAGATCATCGCCAGCGCAAGATTATGATTTCTGGGTGCGCTGACGAATTCCGAGTTGGTTACAATCCGTATTCGTGAGTCCCTCCTGGCGTACTCCGCGGCAATCGCGAGTGTACGGTCCGTACTACAGTTGTTGACAATAATGTATTCCCAATTCTGATAGGTCTGCGCGAGAACACTCTCAATACACTCCGCCAGATAACGCTCTCCGTTGTAAACGGGTGTAAGGACGCTCACCAGAGGTTGCTGCGAGATTGTGATAGAGTTTGAACTCATTTCGTCTAAGCCTGTCTCCGTTTACAATTCCGTCCGAAAAAGCGTCACTGTAATCCTTCAGGAGCCGGCACTCCGCCGCCGTCCTCCGCGCAGCCGCGCAATGAAGCGCCTTCCATTTTCTGTTTGTTTTCAGATCGCGAACGCCGTACAACGGCGCGCCTGGCAAGTCCTGGAGCTATTGTGGTCAAGCACCATTTAGCCAGAATCCCTGGCCTGCACTGCGTCCGAGCAGCCATTGCGGCTGCCTGACTTGCCTCATAGTACTTCCTGTTAACCAAAAGCCAATTTGCCTGCTCGCTGTACGTTCCGCGCAAATGTTTACGGAGTGCTGTCTGGACGGCTCCGCCAAACCTGTCAGTTAATCTCAGCCACTTTTCGAGCTTGAGCTGTCGAAGCTGAAGCACTTCATAGGTCCGACGAGAAGCAAGTTCCGTCAAACGCTCCTCGTGCTGCGGAGTACGGTCTATAAGCACAAGAGGTGAATTTATGTAACACAGTGAAGTCTGAAGGCTCAGTCGGAAGATGAAGTCCTCATCATCACCGATCCAAAAACGCGGATCAAACTCTCCTACCTTGGCTAGGACGCGTGAATGCACGAGAACGGTCTGGATGTAGACCCAGAATTTGCCAATGAGTTCGGAGGGATCGGAGAGAACGCCCGTGCGGTCTGTAAATCTTTTTCCGGCACACTCAAAGGCAGTTGCATGAAGGTTTGCGTTATTGATGAATCGCGCGTCCGTAAAGCATGCCTGGGACTGAGGTGCAATCTGTTGCAAGACCTTGAATTGTTCCGCGATTTTATTGGGAAGCCAAAGATCATCAGAGTCTAGAAACGCAATCCACTCTCCCCTCGCCTCAGCCAGCCCGCGGTTCAAGGCCAGTGGTTTGCCCTGGTTCTCCTGAAAGAAGTACCGGAGCCGTTTCTCCAGCCCGGGCGAGTCATTCAGGTAACGCTCGATGGCTTCTTCCGTCCTGTCCGTTGAGCCGTCATCGACAACGATGACTTCATAATCTGAAAATGTCTGGGCAGCCACGCTTTCAAGCGTCTTTCCAAGGAGAGCCGCTCGATTGTAGGTCGGGATAATGACCGACAGCTTTGGGGATAGGTTCATCGTAATGGCCTGTCTATCTGAAAGCTACGCGTTAGGGGAAGGGTGAAGCCTTCCGGCATACACAGCCTGCCATCAGGGGTATTCCAGTCAGCCGAGTCTCCACTAAGCATTGCTGTCTTTCGGATTCAAGCATCCCATCGCCAGGAACTCTTTCTGTTCAGTTCCGAGCCGGAGTCGTTTGACGGCGATGCTCCTCGCAATTGCCGGAGCCGCCGCAGCCAGGCACCATTTCGCTGTAGTGCCAAGGGTCAAGTCAGCACGGAGGGCCGCCGAAAGTGCGCGTCGAGCTTCCTTGTATTGTTTGTTGATCAGATACCAGTTCGCCCATTTGCTATGGACGCTGCGGAGATGACTTCGAACAGCCTTTTTGACTTTTCCATCAAGCCCTTCACACAAGTTGAACCATTTGTCATATACTCTCTGTTGCTGTCTCAGGCTCCGGGAGTCGTTACGAAGGAGATTCTCGATCAGGCCGTCAGACCGGTGGGGTGTACGGTCAACAAGAGTAAGAGGAGCGTTAACAAAGCATAGCTTTGTTCTCAGCGCAAGTCGGAATATGAAATCTAAATCTTCCATTACTTGGAGGGTCGGATCAAATTCGCCTACCTCGCTCAACACGCGATAACTCGCCAATAGGGTTGGGAAAAGAAATCCGAATGGATTGGCAGCAAACTCACTCAGGTTGGTGATCACTCCCGTGGGCTTAGGGAGATGTTTTCGGGCGTGCTCAAATGCAGTGTCGCGGAGAGCAGGATTGTTGATATACCGTGCGTCCGTGAAGCATGCCTGAGACTGAGGAGCATACTGTTGAAGTGCTCTGAACTGTTCCTCCAGCTTATTGGCAAGCCAAAGATCATCGGAATCAAGAAACGCGATCCATTCTCCCCTCGCTTCGGACATTCCACGATTCAGTGCAACGCTCTTGCCCTGGTTGCGCTGATAGAAGTACCGGAGTCGATTGCCGCGCGTCGGCGTGTTTTTCAAGAACCGCGCAATGGACTCCTCTGTACGGTCTGTTGACCCATCGTCAACCACGACAATTTCGAAGTCGGAAAATGTCTGATTGTAAACACTCTCCAGCGCCTTCGGGAGAAGCTCGGCACGATTGTAGGTCGGAATAATGACTGAGAGAAATGGAGTGTTCATCGAAAATTCCGGAAAGGCTCACGGCCAATATGGGCCAGTGGAGTGTCCCGAAGCTCAACCTGTTGTTACTGATTGAGAGTGAAGTTCTCAAATAATCCCGGCGGACGCCGAACGGCGGGCTCTGCGTGCAGAGTTCTCAATGCTTTGTGCCAACCGCGATCATCTCTGACCCGAAAAGAACCTCGCTCATGGCCCCAAAAACGCCTTTCAGCTTCTGCCATTTTTCAGGAACGACGCTTACAATTCTCTCCGTGGTAAGCCCGCATTCGGACAACCATCTTCGCAACACACCCGGCGTAGTTACATGCAGGCCCGATTCCGCATAGCTGCCCAGTGGCGTGAATTGAGGATGACGGCGGACGCGTCGCCAAACATACGGCAAGTATGAAAAATTCGGCGTTCCGACTACAATCCTTCCATCAGGGGTAAGAAGTCGGGCATATGATGCAAGCGTGGAAGTCGGATCCGGCAACAGGTTCAGGATGTTCAGCAAAAGGATGCAGTCAAATCGATCTCCGTTGAAATTGCGCGGCACCGTATCCAGCTCCCCCAGGACTACATTGACGCCTTTAGCTTCAGAGCAATGCGCAATCACAGAGTCCAGCGGCACGCCGACGACCTGTACACCACGTTTTATCAGGGCCTGCTCCGTCAGGCCTTGACCGCACCCAACGGACAAGACCCGCTGGGCAGTATCCGGAACCACTTTCAATACTTCGGGATTGCACGGTTCATGGAAATACTTCGACCAGCGTTGGTGTCGAACCTTTGTTTCCGAATTAATGAGCTTCGTTGGGAAGCGCTCACCGCGACTGATGGCGCATAGCGCCTCCAGTTGGAGGAGCACCTCGCTTTCTTCCGATCCCATGCGGCCAACATACTTGTTTGAAAGATGCGCAACAAGAAAGTCCTCCAGATGTGAAATGCAAATCATCTTTCTCATTCCACAGTTCGCGTACGGGTCGGTGGCTGCCGTTACAAGCATGTCGTACTTGCTTTCATATGGGGCGGTGAGATATCCGCCTGATTTGATCGCCTGCTTCAATTGTTTTTGGGTCAGCAGATAACAAGCCGAATGTTCATTGGAAAAATAAGCACAGAGATATTCGCCGCGCTGACATACTGAGGAGGGGTCCCAATGGAAATGCGAATGAATATCTGCAAAATATCGCCGTCCGTCCGGCCCTACCTCTATGCGGAGAAACCCCGCAATCTCGTTTGATGGAAGTACCTGGGTGGCCAGCAAGAAGGCTTCAATATTGCGTTGTTTAATCAATATGTCGTCTTCGCTGTATATAAAGAGGTCATATTTATCTGCGCGCTCGGCAAAAACCTTCTTGTGGGCAAAGGGAAGCGACCAGGGGTTGCGGGCGGGAAGTCCAACGATCAGTTCCACCCCGGGACCGAGGTCCTTCTTCAGGTTGGAAAAAACTACCAGGTGAACCTGATGATCCATTCCGCGGTATTCTGCAATAAGCTGGCGGAGAAAATGATCGTTTTGAGTTCCGTAATTCGCTATGCCAGCGAGGATCTTCATGTCACACCAGAAATACTGAACCCCCGGGTCCAGCGAAAATTCTGCTTCTGTGAGCTTTCACGTTCCGAGCGGCAACGCGTAACTTGCTGCAACCAATGCTCATCCTGCCCCGAAACTGATCGATTGTACAGTTGAACGGTGAACCTGTCCTGTGGGATAAGAGACCTCGGGTCGGCCTCCGGTAAGGCCGGTTCTGTGCCAGACTTATTTTAGAGTACGCTGAAGAAATGGACCCTTATTGGGCGAAATCTGCCGAAGCCGAAAGAGTCTAGAAATGAAGTCACGGATTATGAAAACCATGTCAATGCCCGCGATCTCTAGAGTACTGCGTGTGGTGACTGGCTTAAGCCTGGGCTGCTTGCTGGTGCCGTGTCTCTCGCTGGCCGCAAACCACTATATCCGCACTGGCGCTACAGGTAATGGCTCTGGCTCTGATTGGACAAACGCATACACGGATTTGCCGTCCAGCCTCGTTCGGGGGGATACCTATTACTTTGCTGCCGGAAACTACATTCCGAATGGTCATGTGTTCAACGACTCAGGGACTGCTGTCATCACCCTTAAAACTGCGACCGTTGCCGACCACGGGACTGATGTCGGATGGTCTGACTCCTATGCCGGCCAAGTTGTGTTTGGTGGAGGAGCATATGCTCCGGGGATACTTGATTTCAGAGCCGGCGGATATGTGATCAACGGAGTGTACCGATCTGGCTGGGAGTCGGGTTACGGGATGAGGATAGCCCTTCCTCCGATGAGCGCCATTCCGAACGGGGCAGCCTTGCGTGATGTCTGGATCGAAGGCCTCACCGGCACCAACATTGCCAACATAACAATCGAGTACCTGGACATGCCTGGATATGGACACGGTGTGAACCAGTCTTTCTACCAGTATGGCTTCTATGCTATGGGCTGGGATCCGGGACAGGGCGGCAGTTTCAGTAATATCACGATCGATCATTGCTACGTCCATGATCTCGGAGCCTATGCAACAACTATGCTGACAGGGCAGATCAACAATTTTCTGATCCAGTACTCGGAGGTCGCAAGAAATACCAGCGTTCCGGACTTCCACAGCGAGGGAATCTCCGATCGAGGGAGCAGCAATGTTACGATCCGATATAATCGCTATGTAGACATCCAAGGGACGGGCTTCATTGTAATGAACAATGCTGGAACGCCTCAGTATTGTAACAACTGGCAGATATACGGAAATGTAATGTGGGAAAAAGATTATGGCACATACCTGGTTGGCATGGGCGCGGTGGCTTGCATAAATTATAACCATTGTACCAATTACTACATCTATAACAACAGTATTATAAATGTGGGATGGAATCAGAACCAAGGCGGAATTGATTTCTATGAAGCGGCGACGGACAGTAGCAACATTAACGTCGAGAACAATATTTGGTACAACTCGATCAATGTTGCCCCCGTTCAACCCTACCAAGGTGGTACACCTATCAGCAGTGACTACAACTTTTATATCCAGTCGACGGGCGTTCCCACAGAAAGCCACATGCAGACGGGTTCATCGAGTATCTTCAAAGACTCGGCCAACGGAGATTTCCACTTGACCACAGAGACCAACGACGGTCTGCATCTTTCATCTCCCTATAACATCGACCCAGATGGGGTGCAGCGCGGTTCAGACAATAACATTTGGAGCCGAGGGGCCTACCAGTTTGCACCGAATTCTTCATCTCTAAACCCACCGTCAAACCTGACCGTGAGCGTCCATTAAGAACTGATGCATGTAACTTCGACCGTTCGTCAGCCGGCAGGTCGGGCCGAAGATCCTTCAGCGGAGGCTTGTCCGTAGCCGCAAGAAGTCCATGTGATTGTGCCGCTCTAAGATCGGAAGATTGCAGGTTTCGGCGGGAATTTCACACCCCCTCTGCTGCCCGCGGGGCCAGGTCAAGGCCATCCTCATTTTCTTTCTTTTGATGTTGTCTGCCCAAAGGGCCGTTTCCCGGCGTCGCACAGTAAGCAACGGGTTGAAGCGCATCCAGAGTGAATTCCGGCTCGAAATCAGTTTCAGCTGTCACTGCCGCAAATTTGCGCCTTGATAGCCTACTGTGCGCGACTGACAAAGAGATAAGCATCCAGAGCAGGAAGCCGATCTGCGCCCAATCGTACAAAGCGACGCTGATCATCATGAAATAGAAAGAGGCGAGGCTGACCAATAGGACACCACTAAGTGTCGCTTCGGGTTTTCTGAATCGAAGATAATCCCTGAAAGCCATGAATGCGGGGGCCAGCAGCAACATGGCCATAAAAAGAAGGCCCACATAGCCGGTTTCCACTGCAAATTTGATCCAGGCGCTGTCACAGCTCCAGAATAAGAATTCGGGATTACTCTGGAAGGGGCCTTTGAGATGGAGGGAATTGAAGGAGCCTGGGCCATAGCCCAACAATGCCCTGTCCATGTTTTCGGCGAGCGCATGAGCCGAGACACTGATCAAAGCAAAACGATAGTCGAAGGATGAACCTACGGAGGTATTGGGGTTCAGCGTTGCGTCATAAATTCTTACGAGGTATTCGCGGGTGTTTGATTTTGCTACGAATAGCAACAAGCCCATAAACACAATTGCCGGCAGATACCAGCGCAGCCTGCCTCGGCAAAGAAGAAATACACAAGCAAGCGACAGCCCCAGCGCCAGCCATGGGCCCCGGCTGCCCGTCATGAGGATGTTAAAAGACATCAGGGCAATTCCGCCCCACAAAAGGCCGCGGCGAACCGCGCTCCTCGATACGCTGATCAGATAAAGAGCAAGGGGTATGCCGATAGCAAGCGCCGCACCATAATGGATAGGATGTGGAAACGTTGTTTCGATCCTATACCCCCTTGCCACTCCATACGTGGGTCCACTGTCACCGCGAACCAACCCTTCGACTTTTGGAAACCAATCATTGATGTTGAGGCCAAATTTCGCTTCGCCGACTCCCAGGACGGCGCACACCATCAAAGCTGCCACAATGCCAAACAGTATTCGGTGGATGGTTTCTTTGCTGGAGACGGTCCGCACAAGGATGATGTACATCAGATAGTACTCAACAGCCTCTGCAACGACTGTCTTGACGCTTGTCGTCGGCACAACGGAGTTTGCCGTGGAGAGGGCCAACCATCCCACGCTGAGCAACATAAGGGCTTTGAGGGGCACGCGTCTTGTCGATAAGGCCCGGCTTCTACTCATTCGGGTAAGAATATACAATCCAATCAGGGTCATGAGCGCCAGCCTTTGTGTGTTCAGATCAAAAAGCCCTGGGAGCGCGATCTTCGATTGCCACGGGACGAGAACGACGACAAATGCAAAGAAGGGCAGGGCGCGCTCTATTCCCTTCGTCAAAGTCAATCCTGCTAAGACGCTGACAACGATGAAATCAATGCTAAGAATTAAACCCATATCTTCTACCCACTGATCGACTGTCCTTCTCACACAGGGCAGCCCAGCAGATTACGCAGCAGGTTGAGCTACCCGTTGCGATCTTGCGTCCCCACGGCACACAGAAAGCAAGGCTGATAACATCGACAAGTTTTAAAACCGCTCCTAAAGCATCCTGAAAAGACGCGACATAACCTGCATGCTTATGAATTGTCCATGCCGAATGGCCCGAAGCCTTTCCATCTCTTCCTTTCGAAGAAAAGAAACAAACTCCGGTGAGACGATCCTCTTTTCTTGTCGCAAACTGGCGAATACAAAACTGACGAACCTTATAAGTGCTCCGAGGAATAACGGACGATAAAAAACGCGGCGCACGAGCCTGGTGACCTCGAATACGGGGTGGCACCCAAGAGCGTAATCCATAAGCCCAGCTCGATACCATGACCGCAAGGTGCCGCTTGCGCTTCCAGTGATTCGATGATGTCGAACTTCAAGGTCGGAGAATGATTTGACTTGCCATCCTCGCATCCGGGCAACTACTTCGGCATACCAGTCCTCTCCTCCGTAAGGTATCGGCAGGAACGGTCCAACGTCCTGATAGCATTCACGTCTGAACATCTGCACGGCACCCGCCACCGACATAATGCGATTGCCCTTGATAGGGACAAATTTGCCATTCACCTCCTCGTAGATGAAGCCTCCCGCAAGCCCTAGAGCAGGATCATTTTCGAACTTGCGGAACAAGTCGAGAAAATAGTTGGGGCCGAACGATACGTCGGCATCTACATGCCCGATAAACCTGTAATTCTGTCCCTCAATTAACTTTATCCCTGCATTCAGAGCAAACACCTTCGAAGCAAAGTCGCGCCTCGACTCCTTCTCACGGCGTAGCAGGCGGATAAATCCAAACTCCCTTGCGTATTCCCGAACGATTTCATCGGTTCGATCAGTTGAGCCGTCACTTACGATGATCCATTGGGCAGGCAGAATTGTCTGCGATGTAACCGACTTCAAAGTCTCCCCAATATACTTTTCTTCGTTATGGGCAGCGGTAATCAAAACGTATGAGCACATAAATCGAAATTCGACTCTTTGATCTGACAGTTGAGAATGTAGAGTGAATCCGCAAGCCGGTCGACTTCGTTCGATAATGCTAGGCGACGGCAGGAACAGGCTCCTGTTGGGTCCGGAGCCACTCTTCAAAAACGACGAGGCTGAACAGGATTTTGTAATTATCCTGGTGACCCGACACATGCTCTTCGTAGAGCTTCCGGACCTCTTTCGGACGAAGATATTGGAACAGCATCGATTCAGTATCCAGAAATGTTGCAGTCAGCTTGCCCTTAAACACCTCTCGAAACCAACCGTCGACAACGTTGGCGGCAAATCCGCGCTTCGGCCTTTTGAGAATCGAGTCAGGAAGATAGTCATGGCACACCTGGCGGTGCAACCACTTCCTTTGGCCGTTCCGAATTTTCAGTTTTGCCGGCAGCGTTTCGACGTATTCCACAATCTCTTTGTCCAGAAACGGGACACGGAGCTCAAGACTATGAGCCATGGAGAGCTTGTCAGCATACATCAGGAGTTCATCAGGCAGCGTGGATCGGACTTCCAGGAACTGGAGTCCGCCCAAGTCATCCGTTGAAGGCATGAGATCAGAAAGGTCGGTCCAGCAATCCAAAATGCGGTCCCCTGAATCAGGATCTAGTGTTCCATCGTGGAATAATGCGTCAACTTGCTCTCCGGGCAAGACAGATAGAACATGCTGATATCGCCGGAGTCGATCCGGAATGGCCAGCGCATAAACGCCTCGCTTTAGAGTTTCGTTTCTTGGCAAGGTATTTACAATTGTGGAAAGCGAAGCGCGCATCCGGTCCGGCAGGCGTGACCAAAGTGACCCATAGCGAACGCCAAGATGGCGGCGATACCCTCCGAACAGTTCATCCGGTCCCTGCCCGATCAATGCCACTTTGACGTCCTGACGGGCTCGCGCACAGACAAAATACATTGGGACAATCGACGAAGCAGCGATCGGCTCCTCTAACGATTGCACGATCTTTGGAAGCGCATCTTCGAAGATCGACCTGGTGATCTCGATGCTTGTATGGCGTGACCCGAGTAACCGGGCCGTTTCTGTGGCATCGGACAGTTCATCGTCAGCAAATACCGAACCGTATCCCACGGTGTAAGTGGGCCAGGGACCCCCGTTAAGATTCATCAGTGCGAGCAGGAGGCCGGAATCGACTCCGCCGCTCAGGAGCAAGCCGACGGGTACATCGCTAATGAGCTGTCGTCGTACGGCCTGTTTGTAGAGCGACTGGAGCTCTTCCAGGGCTTCTTCCGCCGACTTTGCAGGGGGCATGGGCGCAGGGCTGAATCGGTACCATCGGGTCACTTGGTACGATCCGTTTTGAACCGTCAACTTCGTTCCCGGGGCAAGCTTGTGCACGCCTTTGAGAATCGTGTAAGGCGAAGGCGTATAGCGATAACGCAGAAAAAGGTTCAGTGAAGTGGTGTCAACCTCATCCTGGTCTTCCAGCACGGCTTGAATAGCGCGGAGTTCCGAAGCAAAATACAAGCGGCCTCTGTCAATTTTGTAGTACACAAGCTTAATTCCAAACGGATCGCGGGCAAGGATTAACCGCCTGTCCCGTGCATCCCAAATGGCCAGGCCGAACATCCCGTTAAGATGGTTTAAAACGTCATCGCCCCATTGCTTGTACCCGTGGACAATAACCTCTGTGTCCGATTGTGTACGGAACACATGCCCATATTTCTCGAGTTCGCGACGCAGTTCGGGGAAATTGTAAATTTCTCCATTGAAAATAACCCATACCGACTCTTCCTGGTCCGACATAGGCTGATGCCCGCCGGAAAGATCGATGATCGAAAGACGGCGAAAGCCCAAGCCCAGCGGCCCGGCGATATAAAAGCCCTCTTCATCAGGGCCTCGATGCCGCAGCACCCCTGCCATCTTTTCGATGTCATGACGAAGTATGGGGGCTTGACTTCCGAAGTCGTATTGTCCGCAAATGCCACACATAGGGAAAAACCGCTTTGATGCCGGATTGTGCTTAAGTCCGTTGCATGATCGACCCAGCAGGAATTGCTTCAGCCGGTGAGGTCGCGTCATCCATTTCCGATCACTACGCGACTCAGAAAGACTGTCTGCCGCCGCCAGCTAAAGAAGCCATGCTGGGTTGCTCCGCATCCTGTAAACGGACGACGCTGGCCCAACTGGGCGGCATGTTCTTGGCGATTTCGATATTGCTGAAGATACTGCTCTCCCGCGCGCCATGCTTTTTCACCCATTGAGCCATCAAGGCAATGCCCTCCTCCAGCGGTGTCTTCACTTGTTTCCCGAAAATCCTTTCCGCTTTCGTATGATCAGAAAATGCAACCTTCACCTCGTTCCGAGGATCAAGGTGGATGACTCTGCATTCCACGCCCATCACACGCGCAACGACGCTTGCCAATTCGTTTACAGTGTAGGGAACATCCGCGCCGATGTTGATAATTTCATTCTTCGCCGCGGGTTGGTCGGCCGCTGCGGCAAGGATGGGGGCCACATCTCTTATATATGTAAATGCCCTTTGCTGTGTGCCGTCACCAAAAATAGTCATCGGCTCGCCGCGTAAGATCTGATTCATGAAGATTCCCACCACATTTCGGTAGCGATCACCGATGTTCTGTTTTTCGCCGTAGACGTTATGCGGCCGGAAGATCGTATAGTCCAGCCCGAACATTTCGTGGCTGATTTTCAGCTCGCGTTCCACAGCAAGCTTAGCGATGCCATAGGAGTCCTCCGGTAGGGGTATCATGTCTTCCCTCATTGGACTCTGGCCGGCTCCGTAGACCGCGATAGATGAGGTAAACACGAAACGTTTTACCCCGCGGTTTACCGAGGCATTGATGAGATTGACTGAGCCGATCAGATTGTTCATGTAATTAAAGCGCTTGATGAAGTGACTTAATCCCTCTGCCGCGTACGCCGCCAGGTGAAAAACGTAATCGAACTGGTGAAGCTCAAACAGCCGATCCACCAGTTCGTGGTCCACTATAGATCCCTGAATGAAAGCGGCGCCGGCAGGAACGTTATCAACGAAACCGCCGCTCAGGTCGTCAAGAACAACTACCTCATGCCCTCTCCGCAACAACTCTTCCGCCACGTGCGAGCCCATGAACCCGGCCCCGCCGGTTACTAAAGTTACTGGCATGTCCGTCTTCCTCCTTCTGTGAGAAGCGCGTGCTCCTGGTATAGACCGAGACACGCAGGATAATGTTGCTAATGAGCCATTCCTGGAATCCTCTCAGGCTCTTCACCGAGTTCTATAAAGCGGATTGGGTCGATCTGTGTGTTCCATCGCGCTGTGAGCCTGTACATCTCCAGACGGCCTTTCAAACTCTCATTCGGTCGCAGGGCATAGAGAATGCTGTAGCCCATTTGACGCAGCCGCAACCGAGCAAGATAGATGTGGCGGCATTGCCGCGCCCCCCGCCTGCCAAAATGTTTATAGTAATAACGATAGCGATTGCGACACCGCTCCAACTCAAACCGTACCGGGAAGCGATTCACCGACTGTCCGCCGAGGTGTGTTATTGTGACGTCCGGGGTGAAGATGATCCGGTACCCCGCATCCCACACACGTTTGCACAAATCCACTTCCTCGTAATGATAGAAGAACTGTTCGTCGAAGCCGCCGAGCATTTTGAGCACATTGGCACGGAAAAGAATGCAGCATCCGGATTGCCAGTCGATTTCCCGCTCTGTGTTTCCGCTCCATCCGGTGTAAGTGTCGGAAAGAAAAATGTCTGAGAAATATGCCAACCCTCGTAAGTACAGTGCAGCCACGAGGTCGTGCCAGATCGTGGGGAAGGGGCGTGCAGAGATCTGATAAGATCCATCCGGATTCAACACTCTGCAACCAAATGCTCCGGCTTCCGGATGTTGATCCGCGAACTTCACCCATCTGTCCAGAGCGCCTTCATGGATAATGGTGTCCGGGTTCAGGATCAGAACATACTTGCCTTGGCTTGCCCGGATTCCGACGTTGTTGCCCTTGGCGAATCCCAGGTTCGTGTCATTCACTATCACTCGGACCGGTGAGAAGTTGTCGCGAATAAACTCCACGGAGCCGTCATCCGAGCCGTTCACGGCGACGATGACCTCAAACTCGCCCATCCGTGTGCCTGCAAAGATGGAACGTAAGCAGTCACCGATCACCTTGCGATCATTCCAGCAGAGAATAACGATTGAAAGTTTCATTTGCGTTGTGGGCCTCCGCTTAACTTGTGCAACTTCTGATCGGGTGGATGGGCAGGAAGGTGACGACTTCAATCCATCTGTCAAACTGTCTGGAGGACGCCGGCGCCCGCGCCAAAGGGTTATTGCTGACCTCTGGGCAGCGCACAGCAGAATTGCTGCACGAAGGCTTTATCCATGGGAAGCACTTGTCCGGTTATTCAATCGATCTATCTGATGCGGCAGTACCAGGAAAGATAATCTCAAGCCGAGTACGCTCTTGTAGAATTTGCAAATGGAAGTCGCTACGAAACTGACGAGGACCCTCTATGCTGATCTCACCACTTCTGGACTGCTCCGTTGTTGAGGGGAGGCAAGGGCCGCACGGTAGGCGGCAAGAAGATTCTTGATCGAATACTTCCAGGCAAGTTCTTTTTCGACTCTTTCCCGCCCGATTTCTCCCATTCTTTTTCTCTCATCGGGTCGTTCAAGCAGCCAGAGGATCTTGTGAGCAAAATCAGCCACCGGGTTTGCCTTATCAGCGTACAGGGAAGACGCTTGGGCGCTAAATCTCCCCTCTTTGGATTCGAACTGGACAATGGGCTTAGCGAGTGCCATGTATTCCATGATCTTAATCATCGTTGAAATGTCGTTTAACTCGCAGGGCCTGTCAGGGTTAACGCATATATCTGCCGTCGAAAGGACTTCCAACATTTCCCGATCCGGAAGCCTTCCAGTAAAATCGACCATATCCTCAAGGCCTTTGTCCCGAACGAGCTTCCGAAGGTTCGGCAATTCGGGACCTCCGCCGACACAGATAAAACGGATGTCCTGCCTGCCAAGGTTCTTGATGTATTCCGCAACGTACACCAGGATATCCAAACCATCTTGAGAACCCATGTGTCCTACGTAACCGACCAGAAATCGCTTGTCACGCTTGAGGGCGAGATTGGGGGAAACAGGCTTGAAGGTCTCTGGACTGGGCCCATTCCGAACAATGAAAACATCATCCGCAGCCTTGCGCCCTCTATTGATTGCGATGTCTTTATAGCTTGCGTTCGTAACCATGGCAACATCGCTAAGACGATAACTTAGCCTTTCGAGCCAAATCATAACCTTGTAAAGAAAGCTCTTTCTTCCAAATTTGGATAAGTACAGTTCTGGATTGGCATCATGATGGTCGAAAACATACTTGACGCCCAGTAGCTTGAACGGCAGCGCGACCAGAAAAATGTTGTCAGGGGGGTTGCAACCCTGTATGACGTGGAACCCATGCCGAACATAAATCCACAAAGCAAACACGAACTCCCAAAACAAGGCGCACGCATATTCGAATAGATATCCTGCGGTAGTCCGCGCTTCTTTCGGCATGGGATGCCTGTAAATGCGAATCCCTTCGATCATTTCGCTCCGGGAACTGTTTGCGCGTCGCGGACACAACACCGTCACCTCATAGCCGTTTTCAGCAAGCGAGGCAGCCTCGTTAAATACGCGCGGATCGCCGGGGACTGACTGGTTTTCCACGATTATGAGAACTTTCGGATTTGTCACAGGCACGTCAACACCAGGGATTATCTCAACCAGAGGTTATTTGATCTTCGAAATCCAGTGTTATCAGTCTCCGAGGTGTGGGTTTCAGAATTCTGGTGCAGCCATCGCTGACGGATCACCAGCAGATACCATCGTACTTGCCGTTGCTGCCGCCAAGGTTCGAAATACGAACGAAATCGACAATGCACTGCCCATTGCGCAGACGTTTCGGCACCGTTTTAAACTCAGGATCGTTGTTCCCTATGACAACGGTCTCAGCATGATTGAGGACCGCATCAATATCATCGACCATCAGTTTTGAAATGTGAGGAATGCGGGCTAAAATGAAATCCCGATTGGCGCCCACCAATTTTGCAAGTTGAACATTCTTATCATAGATTTGCAGGTCGTATCCCTTGCCAAGGAGTCGCTCAATGATCTCGATCATGGGACTCTCACGCAGATCATCCGTCCCTGCTTTAAAACTAAAGCCCAGGACGCCAATGCGTTTGTTTCCTCTTCTCATAATGAGCTGCAAGCCCCGCATGATTTGCAGCTCGTTGCTCCGAATGATCGAGTTCAGAATGGGCAGTTCTAGATCGTTTGATCTGGCAACATAATTCAGCGCTCGCAGGTCCTTGGGCAAGCAGGACCCTCCAAATGCGAATCCGGGCCTGAGGTAGGCGGGGGAAATATTGAGTTTCTTGTCCAGGCAGAAAATATCCATGGCCTTGTGCGCATCCACCGAGAGGGCCTTGCAGAGGTTCCCGATCTCATTAGCATAGGCGATCTTAAGCGCATGCCAACTGTTGTCGATGTACTTGACCATCTCGGCGGTTTCCAGATCAGTCCTGATCAGGGGGGCATCAAGGTCTGCATAGAGTGCAGAGGCGGTGTCGCCGCTGGCTGCATCGATTTCACCAATAATGGTCTTTGCAGGAAATTTGAAATCCGCCACGGCAGAGCCTTCACGGAGAAACTCAGGATTATTGCAGACGCCAAACGCCATGCCGGCAGTCTTCCCGGAGGCTTTCTCCAGCGATGGGATAACGATGCGCCGCATCGTTCCAGGCAAGACCGTGCTTCGGATTACCACTGTATGACGCTGCGCTTTGGAACGCAGTGCCTGGCCTATTTCTTCGCAAACACGACGAATAAAAGTCAGGTCAGAGTTGCCATTGGCCTGGCTTGGCGTGCCCACACAAACGAGCGACAAATCAGTTTCGTGAACAGCCTGGACCGCATCTTGAGTGGCACGAAGGCGCCCCGATTTCACTGCCCGCGCAATAATATCCCCCAGATCGGATTCAACGATAGGAGACCGGGCGGCATTTATGCCGTCGACTTTGATCCTGTCGCGATCTACGCCTATCACAAAGTGTCCGGCATCCGCGAGGCAACCGGCAGATACCGCGCCAACGTATCCCAAACCAAAAACGCTTACTTTCAAGTGCTCTCCTTCGACAGTGCCAGGTCTAAGTCTATCCGACGGTCGCGGGAAGTTCCCTGATGGGCTGCGCCGCGTATCGGCCGCGAGGTCTGCGCGCGACGATGAATAGGGTCCTTACAGGGTGCGTCAATTCCCTATGCTGACTCTTGTCCGCGCCGTCAATGATTCGAGGACCTTGTCAGCAACGTATTGCTGCTGATCCAGGGACAGTTGTGGATACATGGGCAGGGACAGCACTTCATTCGCGACCCTCTCAGCGACAGGGAAATCGCCCTGCCTGTGCCCTAGCCATCCATACGCTTTCTGGAGATGAAGGGGAATCGGATAATGAATTCCGGTTCCCACACCGCGGGCCTGTAACAGCTCACGGACGAGGTCCCGCTCAGGAACGCGGACGACATAGAGATGATAGACCGCTCTTGCCCATGAAGGCACATGGGGAGGAATAATCGCTTCGGACGCTACCTCCAGCAGGTTATTGTATCTTCTTGCAGCCTCGCGCCTCTTTTCGTTCCAGTCGGAAAGATGCCTGAGTTTAACGCGCAAAAGGCCAGCCTGAATCGCATCCAGTCTGCCGTTGTAGCCTTCCATTTCGTGATAATACTTCTTTGCCTGGCCATGATCGCGCAGCATGCGGACCTTCTTCGCCAAGTCAGGATCATTCGTCGTAACGGCCCCGCCTTCGCCGCAGGCTCCAAGGTTCTTGCCGGGGTAAAAGCTGAAAGCGGCCGCCGTCCCCATCGATCCTGCCTTTTTCCATCGGTCCTCTTTTTGCGAGAAGTATTCTGCACCGTGTGCCTGGCAAGCATCTTCGATCACGACCAGATCATGGAGCCTCGCCAACTCGAGGATCGCATCCATGTCCGCTGGTTGGCCGTAAAGATGGACGGGAACAATTGCCGTCACGTCTCTTCCTGTTCTCTTGTCCGTCAGCCTGCCTCTTCTGCCATCCGGGATACACTCATTCTCAAGATAGTTTTTCAGTTTGCGAATATCCAAATTGTAAGTGCTGCTGTCAATGTCAACGAAGTGCGGCAAAGCGCCGGCCTGAGAAATCGCTTCCGCAGTGGCGATAAAGGTATTGGGAACGGTGACCACCACATCGCCAGGAGCCACCCCCGCAGCCACTAAGGCAAACCGCAGGGCATCTGTTCCACTGCTAACGCCAACACAATAATCCACGTCGCAAAATCTGGCGAATTCGTGTTCAAATTCTTCAACTTCGGGTCCACCTATAAATTCCGAAGTCTTCAGCGCCCGCTTCAGTACGGCCACGAGGTCTTCTTCGATCTCTGCGTGCAACCCTGTCAAGTCAAGAAACGGCACATTAAAAGCTGAGCACATGGTTTCCTCCCCTTGCGATGGATCTCAGAAATCTGGCAGGATTACCAACTACGATGACGTTGTCTGCCACGTCCTTGGTGACCACTGCTCCAGCGCCTATGATGGCGTTCTCTCCTATCGTCACGTTGGAAAGAATGGTTGCCCCTGACCCGATCGAGGCCCCTCGCTTGATCAGCGTTCGTTCCACTGTCCAGTCGTTCTCCGTTTGCAGTGTTCCGTCAGGATTAGCGGCCCGCGGGTAGGTGTCATTGATAAAGGTCACTCCGTGTCCGACAAACACATAATCCTCGATAGTGACACCCTCGCAGATAAAGGTATGGCTTGAAATTTTGCACCGTTTCCCGATCCTGGAGTTCTTCTGGATTTCCACAAAGGCACCGATTTTCGTCTCGTCTCCGATCTCGCAACCGTAAAGGTTGATGAACTTGGAGAGCTTCACGTTCCGGCCAAGCTTAACATCGGGGGAAATGCACACGAAGTCGTTCATAGGTAAACTGCCTTTCCTTTTCCTTTGAGGGAGGTCTCAGCAGCTTCGAGCATCCTGACAACCCGCAAGCCTGATTCACCGTCGTTGAAGGGTTTCTGACCGGCGGTGATGCAGTTGACAAAATAGGAGAGTTCCGTGCGCAGGGCCTCACACTGTTCGATTTTGGGCGCCCACATATCGCCGGAACGGTAGCTGACGAGGAGGTCATAGACTCCCTGACCGCCGCTCACCTGAACGCCCTTGTCGTAAATCTTGATCTTCTCGTCGGCCTCCAAGTCATTCCAGACCAGCATTCTTTTTTCGCCACCGATCAGGGTGGTGCGGACTTTTACGGGCGACAACCAGTTCACGTTGACGTGCGCGATCACGTTTCCGGGAAAATAGATCGTGATGAACGCGACATCCTCGAGCCCATTGAGGTGTTGCTCGCCTGTGGCAACAATCGCCTCCGGGCTTTTCTGGATCAGATGGTCAAGAATCGAGAGATCATGGGGAGCAAGGTCCCACACAACGTTGACATCATGCTGGAACAATCCCAAATTCACCCTCATCGAGTCATAGTAATAAAGGGTCCCAAGAGCTCCTTCATCAATCAGTTCACGAATTTTCCGGACGGCGCCTGTAAAAAGGAACGTGTGGTCAACCATAATGATCCGGTTGTGTTTCTCCGCTATCTCGATAAGCCGCTCCGCCTCATCAACCGTGCGCGTGAAGGGCTTCTCCACAAAGACGTGCTTTCCGTTCTCGAGGGCCGCTTTTGCAAGCTCGAAGTGGGTCCATACCGGAGACACTACGGCGACGGCGTCGACATCACGCATCCGAACCAGGTCTCCCGGGTTGTCCAAGAGCGCTACGCCATGATTGACGCCACTGGCACGCCGCAAGGCCGCGGGGTTCTTGTCACAAATCGCAGCGACATGCACGCCATCCAGGTTCTGGAAATTTCTGACGATGTTCGGACCCCAATAACCGTAACCAACCACTCCAACTTCCATCATGTTGCACCCCTAACCGATCACGCTCGACTCACAAAGCAATGACCCCAAAATCCCCGTTTTTCCAACGGAGGCCGGCGTTTTTATCGTCCGGGAGTTGGTATAGGAACAATTTCAGTAACGCGCTGCTCCCGCAGATCGGGCACGTTCATTTGGAATGAACAAATCGTCCTGTGCAGGCTGAAAAAAGTGCCCTCAATAAGCACCGTTACCGGAGATCATAGCGCGCGGCGTTGCAAACAGGATTTTCAGATCAAGCCAGATAGACCATGATTTCGCGTACTGCAAATCAAGGCGAACCATGTCATTGAACGTTGTCCGACTGCGGCCACGAACTTGCCATAAGCCTGTTATGCCTGGTTTTACTTCCAGGATACGCCGCCGGTGCCAGATATCGTAGCACTCAACCTCATAAGGAATCGGAGGCCGCGGACCGACCAATGACATGTCGCCTACAAGCACATTCCAGAACTGGGGCAACTCGTCAAGGCTCGTCCTCCGTAGGAATTTGCCAATGCGCGTCACTCGCGGGTCGTCTTTAATCTTATAGACCGGAGCCGGCCCCGAAACTTCCGCCTGCCCTGAAATAAACCGCTGGACGTATTGTTTATGCACACTGACGTCGCTGTCTTCGCGCATAGTCCGGAATTTCAAGAATGTGAAGATCCGGCCCCGATAGCCCACACGCCGCTGACGGAAAAGTATCGGACCTTTTGAAGAAAGCTTAACCAATAAAGACAGGATCGCCATCAGGGGCGAGAGCAGGAAAAGGGCAGTAGCGCTCCCGATAATGTCAAGCCCCCTCTTTAATGCCCGGGAAAGTTTTCCAGATACTTCCCGCTCTCTCAAGTCGCGGTAAAGTCCAGACCACTGCTGCCAATTTGCAGCGCTGTCCGGTTGCAAATACATGTTGATGGTAATCTGTTCCAGTTGTTCACTCTTCAGGGTCCTTGAAAGCGCCTGGACCACCTTTGAGTGGATGATATCCGTTACAGGTTGTGGCCCATCAGGCTTAAGCTCGACGAAAATGACACCGAGGACATTCCCCTGCTCAAACCAACCTCGTATGTCTGAGTCTCGCGATGCTGAGCAGACTGAAGACCAGACGTTTGAGACCAGATCATCGGTGTGGTCATTCTCCAAGGCCTTGTGCAAGTCAATCAGCATAAGCAGAAACGGCTTCCGGGACCTTTCTGCCCTGCGCCGCTCCAGACAGAGCAATTCCCCAAATTGCTTTTCATTAGGGATTGCCAATTCTTCGTCAGAAGCTGCCGCCAGCGATGACAGCGAACGTCCTCCTGAATTTAACTGAAAGCGCATATTGCGAAGTGGCGTGATTGTCACCAGGTGAAAACCTCCAGTCATGGACGATATGCAGGCGAGGGGGGAGCGTAATCAGCGCAGCAGGGCCAGCGGATGGAACCCCGGATCGATGAACAGCGGCTGGACTTTCCTTGCCCACTGTCTCTGTCGGCTTTAGTCCATTTCAGGGAGTCTTTTTTTCGTTTAGACATAGCTCCGCCCTCTGAGTCACACGGTCAGTGTCCCCTGAAAACGACTTTTATTTCTCCACTGAAGGAGCCAGTCTGTTGCTCAAATTCCTCTGACCAGGAAATCCAGTCCTAATCGCTGCTGAGCACGCTTCATGACTTGCCAACGCCCGGCCGTTTGTCCGCATACAGCGGCAGCGTCCCAGTGTGCTGCGTTGCCGGCCTCCACGCTCAGGTGCGAACAAAACCCACCTCACAAGCCTGCGATTTTTTCCCCGTACGAGTCATCACCAGGCTCCTGATCGTCATTTCGAGGCCCGTAACCATACGCCCCATATCCGTAGTAGTAGTAATCTGGTGACCGCACATCCATATTGTTGAGAACAACTCCAAAAACATTGTTCAAATGCCTGCGCGCCCGAATGACATATTCCCTGGGTGCCATCCCGCTCCTGACCACGAGAATGCTTCCGTCAACCAAAGAAGCCAGGATGCGAGCGTCAGCCAGACTGGGCATGAGTGCGGGGGAGTCAACGATCACGTATTCATACTCTTCCAGCGCCTGATCCAGGAGGGTTTTCATTTTTAAAGACGAGAGCAGAGCAACAGGGTTCCGCGGGGGTTTGCCGGCAGGCAAGGTATCGAGCCCGGGTGTGAGACCGGGCAGCACGCACGGGGCCCACTCGCTCAATCCTCCCAGGTAGCTTGAGAGCCCACGGATATTTCTGAAACCGAGAGCTTGATGAACGGAAGGCCGCCGAAGGTCAGCATCGATCAGGATGACTCGCTTCCCCTGTTGTGCAAGTGCGATGGCCAGATTGACACACACCGTTGTCTTCCCTTCGCCGGGTTGAGAACTGGTAATCACAAGGCTTCTCAGCGTTCTCTTCCGGCCCGATGCTTCCAACATCACTGAACTTCCCAATGTCCTGAAGGCCTCAACCAGCGGAGAGTATTCCTGGTGGATCTGTTTGTCGATTCTGTACCAGGACTGTTCTCGTTTGCTCAAATTCGACGGATTGAAAACATCTGAAAGCGTGAGTCCGTTGCCATTGTGATTGTTCCCGTTGGACACCAGTTGCGGTAGAGACTCCACCGAAGGGATCATTGCCAACGCAGGCACACCCAAAAAGCGGTCAACCTCGTCAGCAGTCTTCAAGGTAGTATCAAGGTGGTCTTGGAGGAATGCGAGCCCGATCCCGAGACCCAGCCCGGCGATGAAACCTAACGCCAGGTTCAGCAGGATCTTTGGCTTGACAGGAAAGAATTGTGGCACGGCTTTGTCCACGACATTCACGTTGTTCGCCTTAATCTGCGTTATCAAGCTTGCTTCCTTGACCTTTTCTAGGAGACTTTCATACAGCTTGTTATCCGTGTCGGCATTTCGCTTCAATATGTTGTACTGATTGGATTTCTCAGCGACTACGGTCGCGGCGCTTTTCTGGACCTCGTATTCGTGGACCAGGAGAGCCTCACGGCGTACCGCCGCGAGATAGTCATTGGTCACGGTGGCAACGGCACGCGCACGCTCACGGGCGAGCACGCTTTCCAGGGCGGCCAACTGGCTTTTTACCTGCTGCACTTTTGGATAGCTGTCAGTGAAAGTAGCCGAAAGCTCTGCGTATTGGCGCTTTAGATCCGCAATCTTGACCGTAAGCTCTTGCAGAAGATTATCCTGAAAAACACCGGGAACGGACCCGTAGTCCCCTTTCTGGACTAGTTTGTAAATGGATTCTTTCTGGTAGCGATTTGCCTGGGCCTTGGTCAACTCGTCCTGAATTCCCAATAAGCGCTGGTCAATAATGTTTTGGGAAGTGCCGTTGTCCGTTTGAAGGTAGAGCAGCCCGTTCCGACGCGCATACCCCGTCATTTCCTGTTCAGAGCGCTCCAGTTCCTTTTTGGCCTCCTGGACCTGCTGATCGAGCGCGTTCGTAATCCTTTCAGTTGACTTCTCATGGAGCTGCAAATAAGTGGACAGCACCGCATTGACCACACGAGCGGATAAACGGGGATCACCACTGTCAAAGGTGATACTAACCAGCCGGCTGCTCCCAACACGGGTGACTTTTAGCTTGGACTCGAAGGCGCCTACCCGTGCTTCTTCGGCCTTCGCTTCTGCTTCATCGTTCTTTGCCGAGTCCGCGTTATTTCCTGCAAACCATTTTGTAAACGCCCCCCATCCCGCCATAAGCGCACCTGAAAGGGTGAAGCCAGGCTTGTCCTGGCCAGCCGCCTGGAGCTGATTAAGCACCTCCCGCGCCAACGTGTCGCTTTTCAGGATTCCTATTTCGGTCTCAATTTGGGTTGCCACAGCGTCATCGGAAGATGGATTTCGGGTTTGCAATTGTTGGAGACTTTCGATTTCAGGAGTCGCCTCTTTAATCTCGATAATCGCCTGAGAGCGATAGACATGTTTCATGAACAGCGACACGACGAACGCCATGAGCGTGAGTGTGACTGTCGCGGTCACGATGGTGCGGAATCGGTCCCGCAAGACTCTAAGGACGTAACGAAAATCGATTTCCGCTTCTGGGTCGTGGGATCCTGAACTGCCAACCATTGCGGAAAGCTTCCGCATCCTGTCGATCACTCCAGCCTTGTATGGTTGGATTCTGGTTTCTTCAGTCATATCAAAGTCTCCACAGTTCCGACGATTTGCCGCCGGGGATCAGGGTATCGATCGCCAAATGGCCACTTGTGAGAGGGTCCGAAGCGCGGCTCGGGCCGCCGTCCTGGCCCCGTTTCTAGGAACAAACAATATGTCTCTGGGACGAAGCGGAAGGTCGGGAGATTTCCCATGCAGAACCTTGGCCAGATTTACAGGGAGTTCAATCTGTTGCCCGTCTTGCGCAACCCGGATAATTTTGGCCTGACTTTTTTCAGCATCCTGAGCAAAACCTTCCCCCATCGCGACCGCCTGCAACACCGTAATATGCTCGTTATCCTTTACCAAGAATCCTCCTGGGCGGTTAACTTCCCCAACGACATAGACAATTGCTGCGGGCTTGACTTTGACAATGTCACCGGGATAGACAGGAACGTTGTATCTGGGGTCGCCGGTCTGAAGCAATTGTTTCAGGCTGACTTCAACCGTATTTTCATTTTTTGTCACAACGGATGAAGATCCATCGTTGCCCTCACCTGGCGCGGAACCCATCATTCCTTTTACGGTTTGAATCTGACGTGCATTTCCGGCAGCGAAGTCGGCGTCTGCACCTCGCATAACCAGGACAGCGTCTCCCGCATCCGAGGCCAGCCCTCCGGCCATCGATAACATCTCGAGGAGCGTCTTCGTGCCCCGGATCTGGAAGACTCCTGGCTTCTGTACAGCCCCGAGCACTGAAACCGTATGGCTCTGCATCTCAACAACGGTAACAGTCACCTGCGGGTCCTTCATATAAGTACGGCGCAGCAATGCTTCGAGAACCAGCTCAGTTTCATGGGGGGTTAAACCAGCGACCTTGATTGTTCCAAGGAGCGGCATTGAGATGTTCCCATCGGCTGAAACTCGATAAGCGCTTGACAGGTCTGGCGCCTCAAGAACATTGATTGCCAACTCGTCATCCGACCCGATCCGGTAATCGGCCGGAGACGGCTTGTTCTGAGTATTGGGAACTGCAGCTTCAACCAATTCCTGGATGCGGCGGTTCCAGTCGTCTGTGGTCTGCAGATTCGAGTTGCCGATGGTTGCAGGAAGGTTGACTTGTTTCGGCGTAGGAACGGATTGCGCCAAGCCAACACATTGCGCTGACACGACTAAGATTGCCAGGTAAAACCATGTACGAGCCATTTTCCGACTCCCTTCATGCCGTCGAGCAACTTGAAAAAACCCGATCCTCCGCAGCGAGATCGGTTCCTAGACTGAAACCACTTGCAACGGTCTCGGCGTAACTCTTACCGAACAAGAACGATCCCTGTACTGGCTGCCAGGGCCGGCCGAAACGATGTACTCCTCATCCTTCCGCGCAGCCGCAGTCACTTTCTCAACCATGCTTGCATCCACCTCTGCTGCCACGGATCGCTCAAGCAGATTCACAGAAATGACCAGCCGTGTTTCTCCCTTTTTCCTCACAAGAAACCCTTCCAGCCCGCGTAGTGCGCCGGACTTCACTCGGACAAGGTCCCCGCATTTCAGAAATGGGTGCGGCTCGACCTTGATGCGGTTCTCGATAACGCTTCGTACCGCCTCAATTTCTTCTTCAGGAATGGCAGCCAGTTTTCCTGCGCTGGTCACCAGCCCGTGAACCCCTGGCGTTGTCAGAATGGCAAGCCGCCGATCAACATCGCCCCGCAGGAAGACATAACAGGAGAAAAGCGGAAGCTCCAGTCGCTTCCGCCGGTCCCGCCATTGACGGACTTCGGTGTACAGCGGGAGAAAGATTTCAAACCCCTTGTTTGCAAGCATCTGCGCAACGATTTTCTCGTGCTGGTGCCGAGTATGAGCCGCGTACCACACTCCTCCCGAGACCGCCCCGCCTTTTTTTAATGGACCATTGAGAATAGTCATACTCTATCCTTCTGTTTCCGGAACCTTGTCCCTCGACGTTGGGCTGGCGGTGCTGGGATCGCCTGTGGTCGCCTTGGGCTGCTCCGCAATCAATCCGGCTTCTTTAATCTTGTATAAGAGCGCACGATAGCTGATGTTCAGGGCCCGGGCGGTTCGGCGACGGTTCCACTGCGTTTCCTGAAGAGTTCTGAGGATGATTTTACGTTCAAGGGCGTGTGCAGCCTGGCGGGTCATCTCTTTCAATGAAACCCTGGGAGCGCCTGAGTCGGAAGAGGGCGAATGTTGGTAACGTCCAGAGTCTGTAACGCCGGTGATTCCCTCAGCCCCCAAGACGACATACCGTTTCATCACATTTTCCAATTCGCGGATATTTCCCGGCCAGTCGTGCTGCTGGAGATGCTCGATCAGTTGCAGTGTGGGAGGTGGCGCCTGAGATCCGAAGCGCTCCCTGTAGATCTGCCAAAAATGGTTGGCGAGTTGGGGCACATCCTCTCTGCGATCCCTCAACGGAGGCAAGCGCAGTGTTACAACGCTCAGAAGGGAGAAAAGGTCTTCACGGAACCTCCCCGCTGCAACCTCCTGCTCCAAATCACGGCTGCTCGCACCAATGACCCGAAGCGTTACAGGAATGTCGGCGTCACCGTTTGAAATAAAGGGCTTGCAACCTTGAATCAATTGCAAAAGCTCCTGTTGGCGGCCTTGTGGAAGGTCAGCTACTTCCTCAATGAATAACGTGCATACACGGTGGTTTGAATTCCCGTTGCCCCCAGACCCCGCATGGGAATCGAGTGTCCCGGATCTAAGGCGAAACGCCACTTCGTCGACGTTATGGCTATCCGGAGAATGTGGGACCAATTTCAAGAAAGGCGCTACATGTCCCGGGCTGCATGAATGAATAAAGCGCGCGAGAACCTCCTTACCGGTTCCCTTTTCACCCAGGATGAGAACAGGTACGCTGGCACTGGCAACCCTTTCGATGACCTGCCACAGGCCCTTCATTCCTTCAGTGAGACCAAATATCGTTGACTTCGGTGGAAGGTCCTGGCACGAAACCAGCCGACCATCGAATGTGCCTGACATGCTTTCCATGCCTTTTTCCTTCAAGTTCTTTCTGAGCTGCCCTGTAATCGCCAGGATTTTTCCGGCTTATATTCGGAACCTTACGTATGGCAATCTCCGCAAGCGCCTGATCTGCGTCGAAGAAAGTTGCATTGCGGACTACCACAATGGCGCTTCGCCAACCCGCTATGACGAGTGCTCATGCTCGTATCCGCACACAACGTGCCAAACAAACAAGGTCTGCTGCATCTCCTCGAGGTGTGTCTTACGCGAATCTAGCGAGTGGCTTTCGCTTATGTTTTGCAACAGGTTAACCGGGCCTAACTTCCTTTCAGTGCCCGCGAGTTTTGTGATTTCGTCGAGCAATGACGGCCCAGATCGCGCAAACTTATTCAGACGTAGGAACTGCCTTGCACCCTTGCGCGATTCAAAATAAGGATTGAAAGAACTGAGGAACGCCCGTCGCCGTGCCTCGTATCGCTCGGCATTCCCGAGAGCAATTACCTGGTGTGTGCAATATCTTTCACGGTGGAACAAGGCGCGGAAAAGGCGCATGTGTAGTACAGGCTACTGCATGGCAGGCCACCCGCACCGGCCCGAAGTGGACTGTCTGGTCGTACGATCGGATTCAAGTAATGCCTGCAAATGCACAGAACCCGAAAAAGCTGAACACCACATACTGCGATCGGATACCTTACTCTCAAGCATTGCCGGGAAGGACCTGCTCCACCCAGGGAGCCGGTGCCTGAACATGGAAGATTCTTATGGGTTCAGTTGCGAGCGCTGCAACTTCATCTTCAAGGGAAACCTTCTGAAGCTCGTCAGAAAGAACCAGCTTGGCCGCGCCTTCGCAGGGATGAATGAACAGTCCATCAATTCCATCCTGTGACCCTACTCGAGCCGGTGCCTGCTTCGTTTTCAACAAATACGAAATGAGATCGGACGCACTGGCCCCTGGAACTTTTTTGCGTTCCATTCGCGAGTGCATTGCAAATGAATCTGCATCTTTGAAGGCATCTTCCGTTGCGCGCCTCTTCAACTCTGCCGCCTCCGGTTGATCGATCGATGCGATTTCAGCTTCCAAGTCATTGTTATTTTTCAATTTGGTTTCTCCCGATGTACATCGGTTCGTTTCGGAGGCAGCCCCGCCTCCTTGATCTTATAAAGTAAAGATCGATAACTGATGTTCAGGGCGCGGGCCGTCTTCCTTCGGTTCCATTGCGTCTCCCGCAAGGTATTGAAAATGACCCTGCGCTCAAGTTGCCGGGCTTCCTCCCTGGCAAGGCTTTTCAACGAAATGCCGCACCCCGCAGAAGCGCTGAGTGCCGGGTAATGATGTCCGTCCCGCTTCAACTCTTCGATAGCTGTCTGTTCTGAACCCATGAGTACGTAACGCTTCATCACCTGCGCGAGTTCACGGATATTTCCGGGCCAGTCATGTTCCTGAAGGGCAGCAAGGAATGCGCTGGAAGGTTCAGGCGTTGAGGATTCAAACTCGTCCTGATAGGACTGCCAAAAGTATCTTGCAAGGGGCGGAATATCCTCACTCCGCGCACGCAGAGGCGGGAGATAAAGAGTGACGATATGGATGGAATAGAAAAGCTCCCTGTTGAACTGCCCAACTTTCATTTCCTGCTCGAGATCGCGCCTGGTGCTGCAAATCACGCGGAATAATGGAGAAACGCAGTTTGGCGAAGCCAGCGGAGCCGGCCACCCATCTTGGAGCAATTGGCAAAGAATTCGCTGCGAGGCTGCATTGAGATCTGCTACCTCATCGAAAAACAGCGTACCGATACAACCGGTCGCTCCATCAATGTTCTTTTCTGGCCGGCCTCGAACACTCCTGCCTGGCAGGCTCACGAAGGTCGCACTTCTGCGCCACCCGTTCCGCCCTGCCGGGGTTACTTTATGCAACGGAGTTTCCTCTCCCGGGTACCTTTTATGGATGAACCTGGCAAGAATTTCCTTTCCGGTTCCAGCCTCACCGCGGATCATGACAGGAATATCAGTGGACGCAAGTCTTTCAAACTTGGCGCGCACTTCACTCATAGCTCTGGAATTGCCCAGAATTAAATGCTCAGGTGGCAAGAATTCATGGCGACTCTTGAGAGTGTTAACCTCTCCTGTCACTGGCACGACCTCAAATTCAGTCTTGTATCACGCCCTGTCAGCACATCACCTGCCAAAAGCTTCCAGTCGTGACCATTGTCCCAGGCGAGTTTGCAGATCACGCTATGAAGAATCAACAACTTGGGGCATGTGGAAGGTTTTGCTTAAACTGACTGTAGCGTGGTATGCAATCTGATTAAAAACAAAAAAGCGCGCAAATTTCTGCCACGTCCCGAAATGGTTTGCGGAGTGTCATTAGCGTAAATACCTGAGCGGCCTTCTCGAGAGCCTGGAGATGTCCACAGATAGTGAACATGGCTCTTCCTGTTGCCCTGAGAACAGGCTGGCACCAGAAGGGGGGAGTTACCGGAGTAATAAGTATTCAAAAGGAATTGACAGTCCGCCTCGGAAAGGGCAAAACTCATAGCGACAGAGCGATGGCAGAAGGTTGGGGTAGCCTCCTGCCGTTGCATCCACAGCGCGCCAGTTTGCTGAGGATCACAAGGTTCGTCGGGTTCGCTATCAGGCTATGGTACGTCCCGATGCCCGTAAGCTACAGCGCAATATGCCAGATCAAACCTCGGTCCGGCCCGCTCCAATTGTTTACTCGGTGATTACCATCACTGCGGAAATACGGGGGTGAGAGTGAAAATAAGGTCATATCAAGGAGGAATTCCCCTATGCCCCGGGTCACGAAATTGATCAAACGCTCCAAGCCACAAACTGGGTCCACTGGATTTCTTCCGGAAATCGTCGCTCATATGCGAGCATCCAGAGACAGGCTCTGTGAGGAATGGGCACGCCGCATTATTGAAGCTCAACTCCTGAAAGCCATGTCCAAGGAAGAGGTCGTCGCCGAGGCCGCCTCTATTTATGACAATTATGTGGATGTTCTGGAAACAGGCGCGGTAGAGGCCCTGCAGGCCTATGCGCGCAGCCTCTCCGAACGTATTGTTCCCAGAGGGGTCGAAACCCACGAAGTCGTCGGCATCATTCTGATTCTGCGTGACGTACTATTGCGCTCACTGCTCCAGAAATATCATTCGGACTTCGGACTGATCAGTCGCATGCTCGATGCTTACGAACCGGCCACTCGCAGAATAGTTGTGACCGTGGCTGCGGGATTCGTTCAAGAGCGCCAAAGGATCATCCGCGAGCAGCAAGACGCTATCCGTGAACTTTCCACTCCTGTTCTGCCTGTGCGCGAAGGCCTTTTGATTCTTCCAATCGTCGGAATGATCGACACCCAGCGCGCGAGGCAATTGACCGAACAACTCCTTCGCGGCATCCGTGCCAACCGCGCCAAGGTTGTTGTGATTGACATTACGGGAGTACCTTCCATCGATTCGACTGTTGCCAATCACCTGGTCCTGACAGTTGAAGCCGCCCGACTGCTTGGGGCAACGGCTATCGTTACGGGCCTCTCGCCTGAAATTGCCCATACGCTGGTGACCATCGGAGTTGATTTGACCAAGATGAACACGGTCGGGGACCTTCGAGGCGGAATTGAGGAGGCCGACCGGCTGCTTGGCTACCGGGCGGTACGAATAAACGGGCCATTCGACGAGGAGAAAGGCAGGTAGACCATGCTGGTTCCGATTCTCAAGCAGGGGCCTTACTTGATCGCATCTGTGCAGTCTGCTTTGAGAGACGTTGACCTCATAGAGCTTCGTGATGCGTTGACTGAACAGGTCGGGACCTACCGCTCCCGGGGCGTCATTGTGGATGTCACAGCGCTTGACGTCCTTGACTCATTTGCATGTCGCACTCTCAGCGAGATAGCAAACATGATCAGGTTGCGTGGAGCCCAAACAGTCATTGTCGGAATCCAGCCCGAAGTGGCTTTTTCAATGGTTCAGCTGGGCCTGAAGCTGGAAGGTGTGGCTACCGCGCTTGACCTCGAAGAGGGTCTCGAATACATGAACCACAGGACGAAACGGATTGGTCATGTCCCTTACGAAAAATGAGGTCCGGGTGGGCATCAGGACTGACAGTGACATTCTTGCGGCACGCCAGCAAGGGCGGGAGTTGGGCGAGCGACTCGGCTTTGGACCGTCAGATCTGGCCGTGATCGCCACCGCAATTTCAGAGCTTGCGCGCAACCTCCTGCTTTATGCAAAGAACGGGAGCATTATCTGCTGGATTATTGATACGGAATCGAAAAAAGGGATCGTTATTCAGGCCACAGACGAGGGGCCGGGTATCCGCGACACCGAAGCCGTTATGAGGGACGGCTACTCTACCTCGGGCGGCCTGGGCCTTGGCTTACCGGGTGTCCGCCGGATGATGGACGAGTTTGCAATCGTTTCCCATGAGGGTCGCGGGACCACCGTTACGGCAATCAAATGGGTCAAATAGGCTTCAACATCGTCGAATGGGGAGTGGCTGGAAGGCAGATGCCTGGTGAGACCCACTCCGGAGATTTGCACCTGGTCAAGATGGTGGATCGCGGGGTCCTGCTGGCCGTGGCTGATGGTCTGGGGCACGGCAAAGAAGCCGCCGAGGCCGCAAGGATTGCGATCGACAGTGTGGAAGCGCATTCGCACGAGCCGCTGAAACGGATCATCGAGTATTGCGGCCGAAGACTACGGGAAAGCCGCGGGGCCGCGATGAGCCTTGCTCTTTTCAGTCCGGATGACAATTCAATGGAATGGCTGGGAGTAGGCAACGTGGGAGGCGTGCTGATCCACATGTCGGGTGACGGAAAAAGAGCAAATGAGTTTATGATGTTAACTCAGGGAGTTGTCGGAGTCCGGCTGCCGACTCTTCGGACCTCTAAAGTCGGGGTTATCCGCGGCGACACGCTTGTTGTTGCTACAGATGGCATCCGACGCGGGTTTGAAGAAGGCATCATTCTGTTTGACAGACCTGATGATACAGCCCAAAGCATCCTCGAGCGGGACGGGCAGCTAACAGATGATGCCCTTGTTCTGGTCGCCAAGTATACGGGGAGGCCGCAATGAAAGCCAGCCAGCAAGAATTGTTGGGCCTCTACAAATCAGCTTTACAAGCCTTTCTTGAAAAGGCTGACGAGTCTGCGCTGGAAGAAGCCTATGAATTGGGACGCCGCGCACTTGCACAGGAAATCAGCCTTATCCAAATGGTCGGTATCCACTGCGAAGCGCTTGAGCAGGTCCTCCCGCTTGTGTCCAAGAAAGAGGATGCGAACGGGGTCCTGAGGTCCTCAGCGAAATTTCTCATTGAAGGTTTGACGCCCTATGAGATGACGATCAGCGGCTACCGTGAAACCAACGCTGCCTTGCAGGCAAGCGAGGAGCGATACCGTGAACTTTTTGAAAACGCAAACGACATCGTCTTTACAACCGATTGCGAAGGCAGGCTGACTTCGATTAATCGCGCGGGCGAACGAATCACCGGCTATCGTCGCGACGAACCTCCTCCGGTCCCGGTTAATGTTCTGGCGCTCGAATATTTCGAGCAGGCCGCAAGGCTGTTTGAGCAGCTTGTGGCCGGCGGTGGTCCAATCACTCAGGAATTTGAGATCCTGGCCAAGGATGGACGGCCGATTACTGTAGAAGTGAGCGCACGCCCGATTATAAGCGAGGGGAAAACCGTCGGCATCCAGGGGATCGCCCGTGATATCACGGAACGTAAGCGCGCGGAACAAGCCTTGCACCGGCTCAATGAAACGCTTGAAGAACGCGCTCGCCATATCGCCCACGAACTTCATGACGAGGCCAGCCAACTTCTGGTGTCTGTCCATATTGCTATCGATGGGCTGGCACAAACGCTGCCGCCTTCCGGTCAACAGACGATCAGCGAGATCAAGGAACTCATCGAACAGATTGAGTCGGAATTGCGCCGCCTTTCCCACGAACTCTGTCCAACGATCCTCGATGATCTTGGATTGGTTCCCGCCATCGAGTTCCTGGCGCAGGGTGTGTCCAAGCGTTTTGGCATACCGATTACAGTCGAAGGCAACACAAATGGCCGGCTCTCACCACAGGTGGAAGTCGCCTTGTATCGCATCGTTCAGGAGGCCTTGACCAACACGACCAGGCATGCGAGGGCTACAAACGCATCAGTCCGACTGCAAAAGGAAAACAACAAAATCCACCTGATGATCAGTGATAACGGAGTGGGTTTTGACGTGCAATCAGTGCTGGGGAAAAAAGGTAACCGTGGGCTTGGGCTCATCGGGATGCGAGAGCGCCTGATCCCGCTCCACGGCGAGTGCAGCATCAAGTCTGCTCCCGGCAAAGGCACGGAGATTTCAGTGACAGTCCCATCGGAGGGAAAAGATGCCTATTCGTATCCTTCTGGCAGATGATCATCAAATGGTGCGTCAAGGGTTGAAGGCCCTTCTTGAGCAGGAGGGCTTTAAGGTCGTCGGCGAAGCATCCGACGGCCACCAGGCCACACGACTGGCTCAGGAGTTAACGCCTGACATCGCGGTCCTTGACCTTGCAATGCCTCTGATGAACGGAATTGGTGCAGCAAAGGCGATCAGCCAAGTCAGTTCGTCCACGAAGGTAGTAGTACTGACGATGCACACGGAGGCGCAATACGTCCTTGAAGCGTTGCGAGCCGGCATCAGGGGTTACGTTCTGAAGAGCCGTGCAGCCGCTGAACTTGTCCAGGCTATTCGCGAGGTTTCAAGAGGATCTACTTTTCTGAGTTCAGACATCTCCGATACGGTTGTTGATGCCTACCTTAACAAGGTTGATGTCCCAAACGACGCCCTGAGCCCTCGAGAACTTCAGGTTTTGCAATTGGTCGCCGAAGGCAAAACAACCAAGGAAGTAGCGTCGCTGTTGAACATCAGTGTTAAAACCGCAGAGTCTCACAGAACTCGGATCATGGAAAAACTTGATCTCCATGAGACTGCCAGTCTCGTTCGATATGCAATCCGCCGCGGCCTCGTTCAGCCCTGAACTGCCGGTGGCGATCACATCTTTTCCCAAGCATTGAGCGTCCGGAAAGGTCCTGATTGCCCTCGTACCGGGTTTTCATATCCCGGCAGTTTGCACCCGGGATGGTTGAAGGACTTTGTAAGGTTTTTACCTGATTGACCGACCCCTTCTGTTGACAATAGGATTGCGAGTGCGAATCGCCGAGGAGACTGGCCCGTGCGATCCTGATCGGGCGTTCGGCTTAGCGGAGCATCACAGAGTAACCGGCCAAGCGAGTGTGAACGGATTGTGTTACAGGAGGAATTTTGTACGCGGAATGCGAGGGCTGCGTTGTGTCTCATTTACCAGGAACTACATGGGAGAACGATTCGGCCGTAGAAAATGAGTGGACTTTCGCGACCGGGAAACGAGAAGGTGCTTAAGCTCAGGATGACGTTACGACTGATGTTGGCCGACGACAATGCGCCCGTTCGTCGGAGCCTGAAATCGCTTCTTGAGCGAGAAGGGTTCAAGGTCATTGTGGAGGCTGCGGATGGAGAGCAGGCCGTTTCCCTCGCCTACAAGCATCAGCCTGACGTTGTTCTTCTTGACCTCTCAATGCCTCGTCTCAACGGCATCGAAGCAGCGCGGCGAATTAACAAATCGATTCCCGCCGCTCGAACCATCATCTTGACCGTCCATGGTGAACACCATTATGTCCTCCAGGCGCTGGAAGCAGGAGTGCGCGGCTACATTCTGAAAGGCAGAGCTGTTGAAGATCTGGCTAAAGGTATTCGCCAGGTCGCAGAAGGAAAACTCTTCCTTAGCCAAGGATTGGCGCTAGAAAAACTTCCAGATTGCGTCGGCACTTTTGCTACCAGAGAAAGATAGTCAAGACCGGACGTTCGATCGCGTCCCCATACTTTTTGCCTGGCTGCTGCGCAGTTTTCCGGAATCTGCAAATTACGCCCGCGCAGGGTTCATCGACGCGAACATGAAGAGGAGGATGGTCATCTCCAGCAGGAAAGTCCAGTCAGCGGCTGGCCAGCGAACTCTTATAGGCGTCGATATACATCCCCACAACATTCTCCCAGCGGAATCTTTCTGCCCGCTGCTTCCCGCGCAGGGTCAATTCTGCTCTGATTGCAGAGTTGCTGAAGACTTCATCAATTCGGTCGGCTAAAGCGGTCGCATCCAGCGGGTTGTCATAATAGAGAGCGGCGTCTCCCGCAACTTCCTCGCTGGCTGGAATTCGCGAAGCCACAATGGGAAGCCCGATACCCATGGCTTCGATCAGGGGAATTCCAAATCCCTCATAGAGAGATGGGTAAACAAATAAGGCCGCTTGTGAGTAGAGCACCGCCAGTTCATCGTCGGTGACGTAGCCTGCAAGGATATAACGTTCGGGCCACGGCTGTTGTCGAATCGCAGCTTCAATCTCGGAAAATCCGAATCCTGGCCTCCCCGCCAAGACAAGTTGGAGTTCACTCGCTTTTGCCACCCGGGCAAATGCCTTAATCAAAGTGACAATATTCTTGCGCCTCTCAAGGGTTCCAACGAAAAGTAAGAACTGTTTTTGAATGCCTATTCGGCTGAATAGCCTTTGACAAAGCTCATCCCTGTCTTCAGGGGGAATTTCGGGCAATTGAGAGTGTCCATTCCAGGCGGTTCGGACTCTCTTTTCATCCAAGCCGAAGTGCTCGATTACTTCTTTCCTGACCGAGTGAGACGGGCAGAGGATAAGATCTGCAACTCTTACCGCCCGTGAAACAGCTATCCTGATGTACCCTCTGTAAACTGATGGAAGTGCCTCCGGCAATCTCCATGGTGTCAGATCATGTATTGAGACCGCATACTTGACGTTAGGCCTACGCCTGCGCGGAACAAGATAATTTGTAAAATGAACCAAATCTGCTCTCAGCTTTTCTACCGTGTTCTGGAAGGCAGTTTCCAACCAAAAAGCATAAGCTATGCGCCGGATGGTGGAAGGAAGTTTCCCGATGGGTCCTTTATCCGGCAGGGGAAGAACCTCAACACCTGAGCATTTTCTGAGTTCTCGTGCAAGGTTTTGGGTGTACCTGCCCACTCCCGTCCCTTTCTCAACCGAGAAACCGTCTTCCAGCAATAGTCTCATTCTGTAACTTAATTCGAGCCTGAATTACGGCAGCCTGATTTTGACGGATTCAGAAGCTGACGGCCCTGAAGCCTTTCCGATGCTGGACAACAGCAGGTTATTCCAGTTTGTTTGGAAGGCGCTCAAAGAGAAATTCTTCGCAACAGTCTCCCGAGCGCATTTCCCGAGCCTGCGGGCAAACTCAATATCAGCCAGAAGAAGTTTAGCGCGTTCGACGGCTTGCTGGGCATCTTCAACGAGGAAACCATTTTCCCCGTCCCGGATGGGGGTTGATGGATGCTTCAGAGAGATCACCGGCATTCCTGATGCCATGGCCTCGAGCATAGCCAGATTATGGCCATCCTCCGGCTCTCGAGTCAGGTTCAGGTAGGCCCGGTAAGAGCGATAGAATGACCGAAGCTCGCTCCAGTCCTTCGAAGGGCGGCAGCCCGGAATTTGCGGATTTACACCGACAATTTTAACCGGGACCAGGGACCTGATACGCATCAAGTCATCGAAGGCAAAATGCTCCCTGTTGAGGAAATTACCTACAGTAAGAAGCGCCGCTTCGGTGCCTTCGTAGGGCCCCATTTCATCCAAAAAGATGCCCGGCTTAATTGCCGTTCCGTCCAGACCCCAGTCAGATCCCGCATAAGGGGAGATGAATACGATCTGGATCAGACGCAAATTCACCAGAGGCCGTAGAATCAGGTTGGAATACAACTGTTTTGCAAATCTTCGAAGGCGGCTGCGGCTGAATCCGCCTCGTGCTCTCCTGCCGTGGATGACCTGAATGTAAGGTTTGTGGTACCGGAGACAAGACGGAAGAAATCTCGCGATGTCACGCCAGATGCTATGTCCAATTACAACGTCAAATGTTGGGAATTTGCGGCGTGCGGTCGCCCAATCGATCTGTTCAAAATTGGCAGGGAATGGACGGTTACAGTCTTCCCATTCATTGAGAACTGACCATCGATGTCCCGTCTTCGACAAATTGTAAAGGTAGGCAGTGTGCCAGTTTACCGTCAGAATCTTTAACTCAGGAATTGTTGCCATAGTGTTTTTGTAACGACTTCCATTAACGGTCGGAAATATACTCTCCACGAGGCTGCGGTTCCATTGGAATGTTGGCAGCTTCCATTTGGTAGAAAGTATGGCTGAAGATGACCAGAAATTCTTACGGCGAACTCTTCCTCAGACTGGCCCTAAAAGACCCAAGCTTCGAAAAAAGATGACATGTCCCCAGCCAGCATCCATAGGAATACAGAGAAAATTCGACGAAAGTCAACTCTAAGTGACGGAATCGAATTGCAAGGTAATTCCAACCTTCCCACCAACCCAACTGCGTAACTTGCCTTGCCCACCGGTCCGCAGTACCGAGGGCGGAGCGCGGAAAGCTACCCCATTCTCAGCAGCGAACCGCCAAAGGATCTCTCGAACTCTGCTCTCCACATACCTCGCGAAAGAGCTGCTCGTAGGAGGCTACCACATGAGCGGCATGGAAATCGGTTACCCGCCGCGCCCCCGCTTTGACAAGCCGTTCGCGAAGTAGAGGATCGGTAAGAATTCTCAGAATTCCATCTGCAAGGGACTTTTCATCACCTACAGGGACGAGGATCCCACAATTCCCATTCTCCAAAATTTCGGCAGGACCTGCCACGCAGTCTGCTGACACGATAGGCAAGCCGCATGCCATTGCCTCTGCCAGCACGAGTCCGAAGCCTTCACACAAGGATGGGAACACAAAGACATCGGACCGCAACATGTAACGATACGGATTTGGATCATAGCCTGCAAACAGGACCTTTTCCTGAAGCCCTTTCTGCATCACCAAATCATGAATTCTGCGTTGAACAGAGCCTTCGCCAACTATGATAAGCCGGGCATCGATCTCTGTCAGCACGCGCTCGAATGCGCCGATCAGGTATTGCAAGCCCTTCGACTTCTCTATTCTTCCAACCCAGAGTATGACGGGCCTGTTCTTGTGGACCAACCAGGGATGGTCAACAGGCTCCTGAGAAAGTCTCTTAATTGCTTCGACGTCCACCGGGTTGCTGATTGAGATTACTTTCCTCTCAGGAAGCTTGAGGTCATGCAATAAATATCGACGGACTCCTTCCGAGACAGAGATGACCCGGTCGGCAAGCGGATAAAGGAACCGATTGAGAAGACGAATTAGATTTGCAGTAATCCTGTCACTGCGAATTTCCGTAGCGCCGACACCGTGTTCCCCAACAACAATCGCCGGCCTTTCAGGGGTAAGCTTTGCCGCAAGGAGCAAAGCCCAATTACTCATTGCGCCCATTCCAACCGCAATATCGGGTTGCTCTCGACGAAGTATCCGCCGCAAACGAAGGACTACAAGCAGGTTCACAGCCAGCTTGCGTGGCAACGTTCCTCCCCCCTTGATGCCGAGTGCATAGTCCGTAATCCCGTCCGGGAGAGGATAGGCCCGCTCGTCTGAATAAGTTACCACCACGGGTTTAAACGCCTGCTGATCGAGGTATCGGAGAATCGTGGCAAGGACCTGTTCAGTACCCCCGATTCTTAACGAATAGCCCATGAACAGAACTTTCCGCATATGATTCCTCATCCCACACCGCGACCGTGGAGCGCCCTGGCTTTCCTTTGCCAATTTTCCGCGGGGTCTTGGTTGCTCATATTTCTCGGATTGCCAGAAGCCTTCACAGCAAAAGAATCTTTGTATTTGCGGGCCAGTGGAAGCAGGAAGAAGAGGGAAAAGGGGGCAAGAAGGACCAATGGGGGAATCACAGATAATGCATAGCCCTCGATACCAATTAAGGCGACTCCTGAACCGCTTACTTGAATTGCGTAATTCAGAATCCCTCCCCACAATACGAGCGAAATGAGGTTGAGCATTTCCTTGTGGAAAAGATATCTATGAATGAGACCGAATCCCACCCCCTGTAAAAAGGAATATAGTATGAGCCCGACCAACCCCCACTCGATATATCCGGTTCCTAAGGGCGTCAAAGCGGCAGATAGACCAACTTCATTTGAAGGTATATCGTTCATAAGATCGTAAACAAATTCAGAAAGGATCGGAGTTTTAGGCTGGCCTGTCAGCTGTTGCCTGATTCGTTTTGCCTCAAGACGCAGACCCTGGCCGTGCATAGGGCCGAAGCGATTCATGTACTTGAAAGTGAAGTCGAGCGGCTCTGCAGCTATCGTTGTAAGCCTGTCATAATAAGTTTCATAGATGCCTCCCGCTTGCCAGTATCCCTGGGTTGACATCATGCGGACGGCGACGATCGCCGCGGATGCCGGGACTACGATGATGATCAAGGGCAATAAAGTTCTCCAGAATTCGCGCCTCTTGTTCATGTAGTAAAGCATGATGTTAAACCAGACAAAAACCATGATGGCCGCGCTTTTTGTCGCAAGCAGCCCATCCGTGATGATTGAAAGGCCCAAGCCCAGATACATCATTCCTCTCGCCGCGCGGGAACCGGTTTCACGATGGATGGCCCAGGCCATGAGTCCCAGGACCGCATAACAACCAGGACCAAATACTGTCATTATCCGATTGACGATGCCGCTCGTTGACTGAACCCATGCAAGCGCAGGATTACCCGATAGAATCGGAATTCCCTGCTGCGCAAAAAAGACGATCGTCAAAAATGTCGCAGCAGAAAGCGATACAAACAGCCCGACACTCAAAGGCAGGACGGGAAACAACAACCTGATCCTGGTAGGCTTAAGCTGGTTGGAGGATTTGGGTTTTGCTTCTGGCGAGTTGCTGTTGGATTGCGGTCCTGGCTTCTTATTTCTTTTGAAGCCGGGAAGAATGACATAGTTAAAGAGCACGTCAGCCGCCAGAAGGCCGGCAAAGAACATTCCGAAGCCTTCGGCCGCATACGCATAGGATGATCCTCCGGAATCTGCATGAATTCGTAAGAGCCCCAAGTATATGCACGCAAAATACGCGGCAAAGAAAAAGGGCAGACTGAATGCACTTTTGTACCGCCATAGAATCAGTGCAATAATCGCAACAACACCGATGGAAACTGCAAGCTCATTCATGATGACTTTCCATTAAGCTCAGCAACGGTCGCCTGAAAATCCCGAATACTGGTTTTCTCAAGGGCTGACTCGTTTCCCAAGCCGCCCCCAGATCCCGTCGATTGTCGCCTGACAAAGGAGCTTGCACCGGGCTAGCTTATGATCACGAAAAAAAACAGCAACCCCAACGGGTTTCATGAGTGTCTTCGCCAGAATTAATGGAGCAATCCAGGGCTTCGCATACCTTGTCCTGACAAAAATCGTATTCCGTACCACGTAGTAGGTTCTCCATGACTGCGCAAACGGTACCCCTGAATCCTGCTTCCAAAGATCAGAAAACCTCCGGCGCCGTGGTGGGGCCCATATATTGCGATGGATGACTTTACTGGACGGCACCAGGAAAGCGTTGAACCGCCTCGAAATCCGATAAATAAACTCCGTATCGTCCCAGTAAATGAACAGGTCTTTTAACGGAAGCCCGACCGTGCTTATCGCCTCTCTTCGAACCATGACGCCAAGGAACCCTGCAGCTTCGATGGGAACAAGCGACCGCGTCAGCGACTCCTCACTGACTGCGGGAACCGTGTCCATAAACCTGTTGAACCGCTTGTAACTGCCAATCTGGGGTTTCAGGTCGGCGTCCAGTACGAGGGATGATAACAGGCCAACGGAGGAATCACCGAATGAGGGCGATTCCGTCAACGCTTTCAGAGCGTCGGGCAGCGCTTCAACGTCATCATCCATCACCCATATCCAGTCATGCTGCTTCTCATACGCCAATCGAAAACCTTCATAAAATCCGGCGGCCCCGCCAAGATTTTCTTCCAACCGAACGTGCGTAACCTTGTCCCCGTATTTCCCTCCAAGCATTTCTGCGGTACCGTCGGTAGATGCATTGTCGATCACCAGGATTTCATCAAGCGGACGAGTTTGCTGGATAAGAGCACCAAGACACCTCTCCAGCAGAGCACACCGGTTGTAAGTGACCACCACAGCTGCAATGCGTGGTTTGCTACCCGGATTTTGCATAAGTGAACTTATCCTGTTCGTCCGCTGTCAAGTGGACGGCGTCGACCCGTGGATTGCGACGATTACGCATCGCAAAAAGCTCGCTGCAAGGATCACATGAACCGCCTCGATTTTCTGGACGATAACTTTCGGCTGAGTTCAAACGATTGTCACGCACGCATGCTCTCCTTCGTGGCGGGCCACAGAGGTCATCAGACTGAGTTTGATAGCTGGTCCTGACGGATCGGCAAGGCCGAACTTGAATGCAATGACGCCTCCGTCCCGGCCGGCTTGGACGCTTTTAACGCAATAGAACAGGCGAACCGCTCGGCCTTGACTGGCCATAGACAGTCGAGTCGGCAGACCAGGTCGAGCAGCGGCGAGAAAAGCACAGGCAAGCCACGCCTCCCCAGAAGCAGCCGATAGAATATGGAGCAAGCGAAGGCGCTGGGAGGAAACGTGTAAGGCTTGGACGAATCGACCTCGAACCCGCTTGCACGAAAAAGGGATTCCAGGTTGCGCTGCCAATATCCCTCTCTGACGTGCCCGACTGAACTATGAAAATGCCGGCCGAAAACCCGCGGGTAGTTGGGTGTGGGCACAGACAAAATAACGAAGCCTCCTGGTTTCAAGACCCGAAAGACTTCTGACAATAGGGCCCTGTCTTCCTGCACATGCTCGATCACATCAAGCAGCAATACCCCGTCGCAACTCGCTGCCTTTACAAACTCGAGGTGCGGCGCGAAGTGCACATGGAAGTCAACATTGTTGATCCCGCTACGGGCCTTCACCAGCCGAGCGGACTCTATGGACCGCTGGTCCGCGTCCAGCCCGCACACCATCCATTGCCTGTACCTTCGCGCCACTTGAAATGTCATTATCCCGTCCGCGCACCCAACTTCCAGGACATAGGCGCGTTCAGGAAGCGACTCTTCTGCCATAAGATGCTTGACGGCGCGCCAACGGGTATGAGTGTGAAGGTCCGGAGTCCCATAGGCATGATAATACGCGCTGTAGCAGGCTCTCATAAAAAGACGGACCGAAAATCTGCGATCAGCGCTCAACTCCGGCACAAGGGCGGCGAATTCCTCCCCAATGGGCACGACTTACAGGTCCTTTCAATCATGAGTTCCGGACGTACGCCGGGCGAAACCTCGCGGGATTCAGACCGTGCTTCAAAGTATAAATGAAGGATGCTGCGTTCACAAAGGTCTCAGCCATCACAACACCGGTGGCCATTCCATTTGCTCCCCATATCGGAGCCAATAGAAGGGCCAATGCGATATTAAGGATCCCGGCGAGAAACAGTATGATCAAGACGGCGTAGTCACGCTTGAATGACAGCATCATCAGCGTTGACCAGATGGTGGCCAAGGCTACGTTTGGAATGCACAGAGAGAGTATTCGCACAACGTTAACTGAGGGCATAAACTTCGTTCCGAAGACAATTCTCACGATTTCCGGGGCCAATGCGAAAGTGAAGACAAAAATCCCGGCCCCTAAAGGAGCAAGAACTCTTAAGATCCTTCTGCCCTCACGAAGAGCAAGGTCCTTTGAGGCGTGGGCTAAGTTGGCGACTTTGGGGAAAAAAGCCTGGGAGATCGGGCCCAGAGCATCAATTGCCGCCCTCACCAACCGCTCTGCTGCAACATAGTACCCAACAGTTGAAAAATCCCCCACCAGCATCCCCAGCAGGAAGGCATTTCCAGAGGTGTAGAGCGTTGTGGCGCTGGCCGATAAAAACAGCGCCAGTCCATTCTTAAGACTACCCCATATATCGGAAACGCTGGGCATTGACCAACGGATCTTCAATCGGAAAGTCGCCCAGCCCACCCCGAAAATGCCCGCAAGGAAGGATTGGATTGTCAGTATCCAGGCACAAAGAAGAAGGTCCTTCGGCTGTTTTACGAATAGAATCAAAGCAATCAGGCCGGCTGACCTTACCGAAATATTGATGATTGCAATGCCTGTCATTCGCTCGAGTCCCTGGTAGAGCCATGTGGGGAACAGCACCTTTCCAGCGAGGGATGCAAAAACGATCCATACCAGCGCCGCAGCTGTCCTCACCTTTGTAACCAACACGGTAACAGGAAATAATAAAATGATGCTTACAGATAGAAGAATAAACTTGGCGCCCCACACTGCCATTGCCGTTCGGCTCACAGACTCGGGATCGTCTCGCCCTACCGAAATCATTCTGGTAGCCGACCAGTCAAACCCGTAGTCCACAAACACGCTGAAATAGGCTACCAGACCCTGGGCAAAGCCAAGCAATCCGTATTCCTCGGCTCCCAGGACGCGTACCAGATAGGGAACGGTTATGAGCGGGAGGATATAGTTTGCAAAACGAATCGAGTAGAGCGACAGAGCGTTTCGAGCAACGGCCCCGCTTAGGATCCGGCGCAAATTCAGCCGAAAAACCTGGAACTTTCCGGCCAGCCCTTCAATAACACGGTTCATAAATTTCAATGGCCTTTTGCATGTCCCGTCCCATTCGCTCGCGCCGCGCCGCAGGCGGCCAAGGTGCTATTGCTCCCCCAGGCGGTGCCCTTAGACGCCCTCATTGCTGCCCCTGCCATAAGGCCGTCACGAATTGAATCTGCAATACCCTGGAAAACCCATCGGGCATAACGACCGACAGGGTAAATGTCATGAGCTTCCAGGAGGGCAATGGCCTTATGCCTCCATTGCGAGCCGGCCCACGACCACGTATAAGCAACGTCTATCCAGGTTGGATCGACGACTTCCACTTCCCGCACCCAATCCCACTCCTGCAACTCCTTAATGACGTTCCGGCTGTATTCGTCCAATTCGGCGCGGCCGGGTTTCTTCCCTTCGGGGTATGCGCGTTCGATGTATGCGCTGACGCGCTCTCCACTGTTCCGGGTGGATTTTGGCAGAAATGAGGCGTCAACATTACTGTAAAATCCCACGCGATGAAACCCCGCCTTCGTTGCCGGTACGTAAACCCAGTGGTCTTCCGGGCAGGCTGGACCTCTTACGGCCCCGATGTTGAGAACGAGGACGGAAGGCGAAGGGTCGGGTATTGCATCGACCTTGAGTCCGGCCAACTCGATGGTGCGGTTCAACGGAAGGGTAGATAGAAGCGCATCATATCGAACAGTGCTTCCATCCGAGAAGGATACCTCTTTTTCAGCCGGGTTGATCTTAACGGCGCGCTTACCGTACTGGACGTCGCACGCCTCAGCCAGGCGCTGGGCCAGCACGTTCAGCCCCTCTTCAGGGTAAATGAATGTGGTGTTATATCCAACAGCGGGGGATGAACTGAGGGTTCCCTTAATGACATGATCGAGATTAACGGGCGATTTGTACGCGTCCTGGGGAGCGATCCGATCATAAAGGCCGGCGGTGTAAAGATCATGGAAAGGGAAGAAGAAGAGTTCGCAAAGCGTTTCACCGAAGCTCGACCGCAGCCAGTCCTTCATTGTGCGGATGCCCCTTGTTCCCGGTGCAGCCTCGAGGATCTCTCGTAAGCTTCGCGAAGCAATCTCGGGACCAAAACAGCGCAGATGATTTTGGATGGGGTATGGAACAAAAAGGCCTCTCTGGGGGAGCCACACGGAGGACTTCCGCGAGTATGAGCGGAGGTTCGCGGCAGACCGCATAAGGCGATGGACAACCGGATCACCGCCAAAAATCCAGTGGCCCCCGCCAATTTCAAACCGGTAACACTCGCCATCTTCAGGCGCGGAAGAACGTCGCTCACCCCCATCCGGCGACACATAGTAGGACGAACAAATCCCGCCCGGGCTTTCCGTCGCCTCGAACACAGGAAGGCCGGACAAGCCTGCGCCCAGCCCCGTCATTCCTCCGCCCAGAACTATTACATCGCTTTTCACATGGCCTCCCGATCCGCAAAGGTCGATTTTAACATCAGCAGCAATTCGCTATTGCCATTCTTATTCCTCGTGCCCCACTCTAACAAGCTGCTGGAAAACGGATTTTACTTTTGCCATCGTGATTGCAGCGAATGATCCCCGTGTTTATTCTCAGAGAAACACAGAGATGCTTCGCTTCGTTCAGCATGACAATTTGACCTTTCCCAGCAGCTTGCTGAACGCGGCGTGCTGCCGACTTTGAAACACGATGCAAATTTCTGAATTGGCTTTTGGATGTCTTGAATGCGGAATAGCGGAATGGACCTCCGCAACATAGTCCACCACGAGGCAGGGTGGCGTTAAACCTGTAATTGGGCGGTTGGCAAACGTTTTACGCGGCACTAACGGGCGGGCTCAATCCCGGAAATATTCTATGGTTCTGGCCAGTCCTTCTTCCAAGCTGACTTCCGGTTCCCAACCCAGAAACCGGCGGGCTCGAGTAATGTCTGGGCACCGAAGCTTGGGATCATCGGCTGGCAAAGGATGAAACCTGACCTGGCTGGAACTGCCGGTCATCTTCAAAATGATGCGGGCGATATCCGCAATCTTTTCCTCTCTGGGATTGCCCAGGTTTACTGGATAATTGATCCCCCACTCTTCTCCCTGGCCGCCGACTGCCCCAGCGCCGGCTTCCGTCAGCAGTAAACGAACTAAACCCTCGATCAGGTCGCTCACGTAGCAAAAGCTTCTTGTCTGGCTTCCATCGCCATAAACCGTGAGGTCCTTTCCCTGGAGGGCCTGGACGATGAAGTTGGAAACGACGCGACCGTCATTTGCGCGCATCCAGGGACCGTACGTATTGAATATTCTTGCAATACGGGTGTCCAATCCGTGCTTTCGATGGTACGCCATCGTCAGAGCTTCGGAAGCGCGCTTGGCTTCGTCGTACACGCTTCGCGGTCCGATTGGGTTGACATTGCCCCAGTAATCTTCCGTTTGTGGATTGACTTTAGGATCGCCGTAAACTTCTGAGGTGCTGGCGAGCAAGAAGCGGGCTCGATGAGTTCTGGCCAACTCCAGCATGTTCCGCGTACCGATGGTCCCAACTTCTAAGGTCTGGATGGGGTATCGAAGATAGTCAGGCGGGCTGGCGGGGCATGCCATGTGGACTACGGCATCGACAGCTCCCTCGATATGCGCTGTTACGGAGACGTCCTGGGGAACAAAACGGAAAGCAGGGTTCTCCTCAAAGGCTGCAATGTTTTCTCGCCGTCCGGTGAGGAGATTATCCAAACACAGAACTTCGTGTCCTAGTGAAAGTATCCTTTCGCAAAAGTGCCTGCCCAGAAATCCTGCACCGCCTGTGACGACAATTCGCATTTATCACCTTCCATCCAAAATGGCACGCGGAAGGGCCTCCACGCTTCGGGACTGTCATGGCGCCTCCGTCAGTCTCAAATTAACACAGCGAAGAAGCCGCATGAAGGCTTTTAAACCCAGGTCGGGTAGTGCAGGAATTCAATTGATTTTCGCGCCGAAGGCTTCCAACGCCAACGGTACTAAAATCTTTTGGCCTGTCTATGCTTCCGGGCCTTCAGCCCGATAATCACTTCCGTATCCGTATCCGTACTGTTGATAGTATCCGTATTTGCCGACGTAGCCGTTCTTATGAATATTGACGTCATTCAACGCGACGCCGAGGATGCGCGCTCCAGCTCCGTACAGCAATGAGCGGGCCCTGCGAACAACCTCATAAGGAGTCTCGTTCGCTCGTGTCACAAGAACCACAGCGTCCGTGAAGGTGGCAAGGATCCGGCTGTCTGCCACGCTTAAAAGCGGTGGCGAATCCACCAGGACGTATTCAAATTCTTCATGCAGCTTTCGCAGCAATTCCAATGTCTTCGGGGAGGAGAGCAACTCTGCCGGATTAGGAGGGATTGGCCCGCAAGGAATGATGTAAAGGTTCGGGACTCCGCTTAACGGCAGAATGGCTTGGGAAAGCGTCACGCGGCCGGTCATGCACTGAACAAAGCCGGGGCTGTTCTTTACTCCAGCTGCGCGATGGACGGCCGGTCGCCGCATGTCGCAGTCTACAATAACGACCCTGCTGCCCAGGCTGGCGAGGGTTGCGCCAAGATTTACGGTGGTCGTCGTCTTGCCTTCGCCGGAAAGAGCGCTGGTGACGAGCAGTACCTTTGGGACTGGACTTGCTGAAAGCAGGATCGAGGTTCGCAGCGACCGAAAAGCCTCGAGGGCCATGGGATCTTTTTGAAGGGCAAGCCCATAGGAACCATCTGCGCTATCGCCGGGAGTGACAAGACCCGGTTCTGATGATTTTGAAGACCCATTCAAATGGACTGACGGGATCATACCCAGTGAAGGCAGGCGCAACAGAGACTCGACCTCGTCCGGGGTCTTCAGCGTGTTATCCAGAAACTCCTGGAGGAACGCCAAGCCGACGCCAAGGCTCAAACCCAAGATGCATCCAAAGGCAAGGTTCAGCACAACTCGTGGTTTTGCCGGACTCTTGGGTACTTCCGCCGGATCTACCACCATGATATTGCTGGCATTCAACCCGGCGGCCACTTGGGCCTCCTTCATCCGTTGCAGGACACCGTCATAAAGCGATTGGTTTGTTTCTACATCGCGCTTCAGGATGTTGTACTGAATCGTCTTTTGCGAGACCACATCCACCAGCTTTTCCTGTTTCTTGATGAGATCATTCAGGTACCTTTCCCGCGCTTCGGCAGCCTGATATTCCTGGGCAATGTTTTTGGTCAGCGCCTGTTTCTGACGATTAAGGTTGGCTTGAAGCGTGTCGATCTGCTTCTTTAAAGCCACTGCTTTGGGATATGCGGGTTTTACGGTAGTCGTCAATTCAGCATATTGGCGCTTCAGTTCAGAGAGATTTACTTCCAGGTTTTGGATGAGATTGTTTGAAAGCACTCCTGGAAGGTCCTGGACCTTTCCCTCCTGAACCAGGCTGTAGAGAGCCTCCTTCTGGGCGCGGTCTGCCTGGGCTTTGGTATATTCCTGCACGAGTTGATCGAGGCGGGCGTTGGCCATGCTTTCCGCCTGGGAGTTTACGGCGTTTTGGATGAACAAGATTGAATTCTTCGCCGCATATTCCTGAAGAGCGTCTTCAGACTTCTTGAGCTTTGCCTTGAGTTCGACCAGCCTGCCGGAAAGCCATTCCGAAGCTTTAAGGGCTTCGTTCCACTTCACCTGGAGATTCTCATCGATGTAATCCTCGCCAAGCTGATTGGCAATGCGTGCCGCCAAGGCAGGGTCGCGCGAGTAAAACGTGACTTCAACCAGATTGCTGCGCTCAATGGGATTAACGTTCAGCAATCCCATAAAATTGGCCACGCTGTTTCGATATGCCGAGGAATTAGGATCCGGCGGGTTGGGATCGGACGGCGAAGGGATGTGCTTGGGGTCCTTAGTAACCAGACCGAAATAACTACGGCTTTGATAAAACTCAGGATATTGGTAGAGCCGCAGATCACGCACTACGCGTTCGGCCAGAGATCGGCTCCTCAGAATCCTGTATTGGGTCTCACGATAGCTCTGAATGTCCCAGGAAGCGCCCGCCTGCGCGATTTGCTGAAAGCTCAGGACCTGAGGCTCTTCAGGGTTGATTTCGATCAGGATCCTTCCCGCATATACAGGCTTTTCTTTGAACGTGGCGATCGCCACTGTTGAGAAAACGACCAGCAGACACGTTAGTACGGTCCAGCGTCGCTTGAGAATGATATTCCAATAATCCAGCAGGCGGGGTGCTTCTTCAGGCGAAACGTCAAGAATTTTCTCTTCGTGTAAGTAACTCCCATCAAGCCGCTCGACGCTGCGAGTCTGATTGACCGGTGTAATGCCGTGCTCTTCCATGCAAATGCCTCATCCTCAATCGAGAGGACTCGATCTTTCAGACTTAAAGTTCCTGATCCTGGTCGAAAACCCTGATACACCCGCCGCGTTCCGCGACGAAGCCCTCGCGGAACCATTAAAAGCCTCTAATCCTCATTGAGCCTAACAGACCGTTTCTGCTCCTGTCAATCTGTGTACTAGATTGAAATTAAAACTCTTGCTAAAACATCCGCGTGGCTTCGGCGCACAAGAATTTATAGCGAGCGAGGTGCGATTAACCGGCTGTCTCAGTTGCGGACCGGATACGCTGAGCAGTCATATGACGAAAATAGGCTCGTGTCATTGCCTACTGAGCGGCACCGTCGAAGCGCTGGCCGCGGGCAGATTGACTGAACAGCGGACAGACGTGATAATTTAAGGTAGGCGTTGGAGTTCGCCGTTAACCGCCCTTTCCAGGGAAGATGACTCCTGAGCCGGGGAGTTTCCCGAACGGGCGCTGTGCGGCAAATTTGACAGTCCACCTGATCAGGAAATCCCCCAAAATTCGAAAAATCTCCCCGTCTTGACAGGCCACGGGACCGCTTAGGACACAGACCTTCCCCGTGGCTTCGGAGAGGCAACATGGCGACAGGCCAAGACGACAGACTGTTGAGCGCGAGAGAAACCGCGAACAATTCGGTCGGGACTATGCCTGCTGTAACAACGGAATTGGACGGTGCCGGCCGGCTTCTGCGTCTGGCAAAGCTGGGAGAAGAACTTGGTACGGACCGCGTTGCCGACGAAGCTCGCGAACTGGCTGCACGTGTGTCTGAGGGACGATTCTATGTCGCCTGCGTTGGGCAGTTCAAGCGAGGCAAGTCAACGCTGATTAACGCGCTGATCGGCGAGGCTATCCTGCCTGTAGGCTTTATTCCTGTAACAGCCGTTCCTACGGTCATTCGTTACGGCGAACAGCGGAAAGCGCGGCTCAAGGACCGTGACCTTGTATGGCATGAAATTCCTGCTTCAGAAGTAAGGAAGTACGTCTCAGAAGAGCACAATCCAGAGAACTCCAAAGGGGTTACTGGCGTCGAAGTATTTGTGCCAAGCCGACTCTTGTCCACGGGTATGTGCCTTGTGGATACGCCCGGCTTAGGATCGGTTTTCGCTGGAAACACTGCGGCCACCCAGGATTTCATCCCGCATATTGACGCTGCGCTTGTTGTACTGGGTGCGGATCCGCCACTGGCCGGCGACGAGCTTACAACCGTTGAAGTTGTCGCCCGTAATGTGCAGGACCTGATCATAGTACTCAATAAAGCAGACCGCACCACGGAGGCGGAGAGGCGAGCCGCCGCCGAATTTACACGCAGGCTCCTTGAAAAGCGCCTGAAACGGCCGGTAGGGCCGCTTTTCGAAGTCAGTGCTGCGGAGCGCCTGGAAAATCGCGGACCGGAACGCGATTGGCCGAAGCTTGTTGCGGCGCTCGAACGCCTTGTGCAGGATTCCGGGCGGCAGATTATCCTGGCCTCGTGCGAGCGGGGAATCGATCGGCTGAGCGAAGAACTGCTGGCAATTGTCGCCGAAGAGCGTGAAGCCCTCGAGCGTCCGATCGAAGAGTCCGAGAGGCGGATCGCCGCGATGAAGGCTACCATCGCTGAGGCAGAACGCTCGATGCGAGAGCTTGGATTTCTTCTTATGGCTGAGCAGCAGCGCCTTTCCGACACCCTTGTGGATCGGCGCAAAGCCTTTCTACGCACGGTGCTGCCGCAGGCAATGAAGGAATTTCAGGAATCCCTTTCCAAGGTTCCCCGACAGGCCGGCCCGGCATACCGGCGCGCGCTGATGGGACTGGCGCAGGAGATTGCCAAAGAACACGTGCTGCCGTGGCTTGGCACGGAGCAGCAGGATGCCGAACGCGAATATCGGCAAGTTACCCAGCGGTTTGTCCAAATGGGAAACGACTTTTTGCGCAAGCTTGCCGAGGCGGGCGTCCCTGAATTGAGCCGCATGCCGCACGCGCTGGATGCAGAAGCAGGATTTCGGATTCGTTCGAAGTTTTCATTCCTTGATCTCATTGAGATCGCGCAGCCGGCTTCGCCGCTTCGATGGCTGGCGGACCTGGTTCTTGGCCTTGTCGGCGCACGAAAAGTCATCCAACGGGACGCTGTAGAATTCCTCGGTCATTTGCTTGAAACCAACAGCGCCCGAGTCCAAAGCGATGTGATGAACCGCGTCCAGGAAAGCCGCGGACGATTAGAAGTAGAAGTGAAGAAACTTCTCCACGAAGTAAGCCGGATTGCCGAGCAAGCCCTGGCCCATGCGCGATCGGCCCGCGATGCGGGCGCAGCCGGCGTTCAGGAAGCGCTCGATCGCCTGCGCCGTCTGGAGCAGGAAATCCGCGAGGTCCGCCTGATGCCATCCTCCTGAATACCGAGTCTTCCTTCTTTGGCACAATAGTCTTAGAACGACGGTTCTTTGACACCATCCTGGAATGATGCAAAAGTAGTTACTCAGGGGAAGGGGGCAGGGGAGATTCTACTCCCATGTGATGCGGCTTAGCCATGCACAGCCCCCGTTTCGGACGGGCTGGCTCTGGCGGGCCTATGGAGAGACAGCTCATGAAGAAATCCACAACATATCTGGCGGCCTTCCTGCTCGGGGCATGTGTGGCGCTTGGACCGGCTTCATTGGCGGGTTGGGCGCACCCGAACCCTCCCACTCCTGGTCATGGTCCTGACCATGACAAGGAAAAACACAAGCACGAAAAATGGCGCGGCCATCGCGAGCATTGGGACAACGGCCTTCACCGAGGGTGGTATCGCGACCGCGAAGGGTATTATCGTTTCGATGATGACGACCGCGTCGAGATCGAGCACTTTTACCGCGAGCACCGCGATGAGCGCTGGTTCCGCGAGCCTGCTCCGCGCGTAGCTTTCGCTTACGGGTATGTCCTGGGTCCACGGTACCGGCGCTATTGCCACCCGCTGCCCGTGATGATGCTTCGCGAGTTGCCGCCGCCCCCTCCACATTGCCACTATTTTCTGTACGGCGGGAACGTGTTGCTGCTTGACGACGGCTACCGCGTGCATGACTTCATTCAGTTGACCTTCAATTTCGGCCACTGATTGAAAACGAACGGAATTTACGGACTAATAGCTGGTTCCGGGCTGCCGCAGGTATGGCCAGATTAAGCGCACGCACATGATGCGCTAACCGCGCGGCGGCCCGACCAGCATTTCCTGTTCCGCCTTGCGAATGCCGGAAGTCTAAGGGTCGCAAACTCCGCAGGCCGTCTTCCTTTCCTAATCACGTTTCTCTTTTCGCATAGGGATTAAGGTCCGACTGATTCGTGAACGGCCCGGTCGTGCAATGCATGACAAGCCGCTCCGCCCACAGGACTACCTCCAACGTTCAGGTGAGTGTTCACGAGGGCAATCCTGCTTTCGAAGCGTTTCGACGCGTGCTATGATACCGCCCGTTACAGAGAGGACTTGTACCTTACCAGGATGCTGAAACAAGCCAAATTGTCATGCTGAGTGAAGCGAAGCATCTCCGGATTTCTCTGAAAATAAATATGGGGATCGCTTCTTGCGCTCATGATGGCAAAAGTAAAATCCGCTTTTCAGCAGCCTGACAATCGATAGATTAGCAGATTCAATACACATTTTTTTTGGAAGCGAGGAGCCAATGGCAAATAAACAGGCTTACGCGCGAAAGTTAATCTACGCAGTCATGGCGGTTTTACTCAGCATCAGTAGCGCCACCGCTCAGGGCGGGATGGACTCACTCAAAAGCGGTTTTGAAAATCCGCCTGAAAACGCGCGACCACGGGTCTGGTGGCACTGGATGAACGGCAACATCACCAAGGAAGGCATCAAGCTCGATTTGACGTGGATGCACAAGATCGGTCTGGGCGGCTTCCAGACGTTCGACGCCGCTTTGTCAACGCCGCAAGTCGTGAAGAAACGCCTGATCTATATGACGCCGGAGTGGAAGGACGCCTTCAAATATGCCACCACGCTCGCCAACCAGTACGGCTTGGAGGAAGCCATTGCCGGCTCGCCCGGATGGAGCGAGACCGGCGGTCCGTGGGTGCAGCCGTCGCAAGGCATGAAGAAATACGTTTGGAGCAAGACCTACGTGGAGGGCGGTGAGCCCTTCACAGGCAGGCTGGCGCACCCGCCGTCTAATACCGGCGCGTTTCAGAATATCGGCATTCAGGACGCGCTGAGCTCCCGTCGGGAAGGCAAAGCCATTCCTCAGTTCTATGCCGATTCCGTGGTGGTTGCCTACCGACGGCCCGCAACCGACATCCCGCTCCAATCTTTGCACCCGACGATCACTTCGAGCGGCGGCACCCTGGACGCAGCCATGCTGACTGACGGCGATCTCGAAAAAACGGTCGGCGTACCGATACCTCCCGTCGGCAAAGAGGCCTGGATCCAATATGAATTCCCAAGGCCCACAACCATCAGGTCGATTACGATCGTGCCGAAAAATCCCAACCGGATTGTCGCAGCATTGGCTGGAATTTCCCCGCCGGAGAAGGCGCTCGAGGCTAGCGACGACGGCCAGAACTTTCGTGTGATTGTGAAATTGCCTGACGGCGGCGCGCCGGAGCACACTGTTTCATTCCCGCCGGTGACTGCGAAATTCTTCCGGGTCACTTTTAAGCGGACGCCGCCTCCCCCGCTCCCACCGTGGGCCAGCGGCCTTAATCCTTCTTCGCTTGGTTTCAGAGTTGGCCCCCCGCCCACGGAGTATCAAGTTGCGGAATTGGTGCTTCATCCGGGCGCCCGCGTAAACCGGTTTGAAGAAAAAGCGGCGTTCACCACGCTCCCGGACCTCTATGAATTTGCCACGCCGCCTTACACGCCTGACGACGTGGTTAAAAAATCCGACGTGATCAACCTGACCTCAAAAATGCGGCCCGATGGAACCCTCGACTGGACGCCGCCGCCTGGCCATTGGGTCATCCTCCGGTTCGGATATTCACTGCTGGGGATCACCAATCACCCCGCGTCTCCCGAAGCCACCGGCCTTGAAGTGGACAAGCTGAACGGTGCGGACGTCAAAAGCTACATGAATACCTACCTCGAGACTTACAAGGACACGGTTGGCCCGGATCTGATGGGGAAGCACGGCCTTGGCTATGTGGTTACGGACAGTTGGGAAGCGGGCTCACAGAACTGGACCGACGACATGATCGACCAGTTCAAGAAGCGGCGCGGCTATGATCCTGTGCCCTGGATGCCGGTGCTTGCCGGAGAGATCGTTGAGAGTTCGGCAGCGAGCGACCGCTTCCTGTGGGACTTCCGCAAGACTATTGCCGACCTGATCGCCGGTGAGCATTACGGAACAATCGAGACGACGCTGAAGCAATGGGGCCTCGGGCACTATGGCGAGTCGCACGAGAGCGGACGCGCCTTCGTCGGCGACGGAATGGAAGTAAAGAAGCTGGACGACATTCCAATGGGCGCGATGTGGACCCAGACACCGGGCGTCAACAAAGTGCAATACGGTTACAACGCGGACGACCGCGAATCAGCTTCCGTCGCGCACATCTATGGCCAGAACATCGCCGCGGCCGAGTCCATGACGGCAGCGGCCGCTCCCTGGGCGTGGTCGCCGCAGACGCTGAAGCCCACCGCTGACCAGGAGTTCATTAACGGCATCAACCGCATTGTGATTCATGAGTCCGCGCACCAGCCGCTGGTTGATAAAAAGCCGGGACTCACGCTCGGGCCTTTCGGCCAGTGGTTCAATCGCAATGAAACATGGGCCGATGAGGCCGGGCCCTGGATCACATATCTCGCCCGGTGCAGTTACCTCCTGCAACAAGGTCATTTTGGAGCAGACGTCGTTTACTTTTACGGGGAAGACTCGAACCTCACCGCCCTCTTTGCGAACAAAGCACCGGACATCCCGGCAGGCTATGGCTTTGATTACATCAATGCCGACGGCCTGATCCACGAATTGAACGTAACGGATGGCCGGATAACTACCCCGAGCGGCATGAGTTATCGTGTGCTGGGCCTCGATCCGTACAGCCGGCATATGTCCCTGCCGGTGCTGCGAGCTATTTATAAACTTGTCAATGAGGGTGCTGTTGTGGCCGGCCCAAAGCCCACCGACGATCCCAGTCTTGCTGACAACCAGGCGGAGTTCCATCGGCTGGCTGACGAGCTGTTTGGCGAGGGCTCCGGCGCGCAAAAGGTCGGCAAAGGCACGGTCTATGCCGGTGAGAGCCTGGAAAATGTGTTGAAACAGTTGCGCGTCCCGCCGGACTTTGATTACACCAGGCCTGAAAGTGACACCACGCTTCTTTTTGTGCATCGCAAGCTCTCGAATGGCGATATTTACTTTGTTGATAATCGCAGCAACCGAACAGAACAGGTTGAAGCGACCTTCCGGGTGGCGGGCAAAGCTCCTGAGCTGTGGCATCCCGATACGGGCGAGACGGAGCCGGCATCATTCAGGATTACCGACGGACGCACGACCGTGCCATTGAAGCTCGAACCATGGGGCACGGTCTTCGTTATCTTCCGCAAGCCGACGAATGCAACTTCACGAACCTTGCCAGCGAAGATCGAAACACCGCTCGAAACGGTAAACGGACCGTGGAAGGTTACCTTCCCGCCAAACCTCGGCGCTCCGACGTCCGTCACTCTCGATTCGCTTTCTTCATGGAGCGACAACTCTGATACAGGAGTGAAGTATTTCTCCGGGACAGGGACCTATACAAAGACCATTGACGCTCCAGCAGGCTGGTTCAAGACCGGCGCGCAAATCTGGCTCGACCTGGGCGATGTCAGGAACCTGGCAGAGGTCGAGGTCAATGGAAAGTCGCTGGGCATTGTGTGGCATACCCCCTTCCGCGTGAATTTAAGCAACGCACTCAAACCCGGCGTAAACGAGCTTACCATCAAGGTTACCAACGCCTGGGTCAATCGGCTGATCGGCGATCAGCAGCCCGGTGCGACGAAGTATACATACGCGGACGTGAAGCCGTACAATGCCAACTCGCCGTTGCTGCCTTCGGGTTTGCTCGGACCGGTGCGCATTTTCTCCGTCGCCTCACGGTGAGATTGGGACGGCTGCCTTCATGACCGCCGCAACAAATCGTGGTTGGGCTGTATTCAGCTTTCGCCGCTGAGCAGTTCTGCCCGCGCGGCTGCCGCAGAGCAAACCATGTCGGGGATTCATAACACTTCCTACGGGGCTTGGAAGTCCGTTGAAAACAATTTCAGAGGACAGTTGGCGGGATCAAGTTGAAATTTACTTCTCCATCGTGCAATGAAAGGTCCTGACGCCGAAGGACTTCACCTCCTTGGGCGAACTTGAAGACCGCCTGCTTCGCTTTCAGGATCGCCACCAGCAAATCGCGGCTCCCTTACGGTGGATGTTCAAGCGTCAAGACTTAACCACCCTGATGGGGGAGATCCAGACCAGGGGGTTTTTTCTCGCGGCTTCAACGGCACAATACGTCAATTCCGAACAGCAAGACTTAGGTCGTTGCCGATTTTTGGTCAGCAACCCATACTGACAATCAAAAAGTTCTGGAGGAACCTTTATGGCGTACGTTATTGCAGAGCCGTGCATTGGAGTCAAAGACACCGCGTGCGTGGATGTGTGCCCGGTGGACTGCATCCATCCCAGGAAGGATGAGGCTGGGTTTGCGGAAGCCGCTCAGCTTTATATCAATCCCGAGGAGTGCATCGATTGCGGCGCCTGTGTTCCGGTTTGCCCCGTGTCGGCAATCTTCCCGGAGGAAGATTTGCCTGAAGCGTGGCGACACTTTTCCAAAGTGAACGCAGATTATTACAAGCAGGCGGCTCAGCCCTCCGAGTCGCCGGTGAAATAAGCTTTCCGCTTGCGCCCACGGGCGGAGCGTTTCTGTCCGTGGGCGATCCACCGTGCGTAAGGCAGCCCTCCGTGGGAAACCGGACTGAGGCTGCCTGAAATACTTTAACGCCGACCGGCAGAATCCACCGTTGTTGTCGGATCTGCTCCCTTCCATGTGACATCCGCAGTCGGCCCGTAGGTGGAAGGGACCTTCTTTCCGAGCAGCCGCAAATAGACCGTAAGCTGAGTGCGATGGTGCGCCGTATGCAGCACCCGACGCCAGAAAATCCAAATGCGCTGGCGTTTCACATCAAAAAACGGTGCTTCTTCGATCCACCAGTCCTCCTGCTGCGATGACAGGAAGGAGAGCCTTGGCAGGGCGAGTTCCAACATGCGCCGGGCATATTCCCCAGGGGTTTCTCTCGCCGGAAGCACCTGGTCGGGCAGTGGTTCCGGCGATCCCAGAAATTCGCCAAAGAAGCGGCGCTCTGAAAGCAACTGGTGCTTCATAATTTCCGCTACGCTGCCTGACCGCGGGTGCGGCCGAAAAGCAAGGTCCCCTGCGCTGAACTCGCTCCAGACGGAGATCACCTTGTTGGTTTCGCTCGCGTACGTCTCCAGCAGGTGCTGAAGTAACGGCGAGCGAGCGCGCGGGACCTGCGATTCGGATATGGCGATATGCTTGTAACTCATCGGCATCGACGCCTCCTTCGACATCCCCGGGCAAACATTAGTTGACAGCCTGGTCTTCCGTCTCTTCTGCAACCGAGCCTGCCGGCGCGGAGGCATACGAAGGCTTAACCCGCTTGGCCCAGAGAGGATAATCCAGCCCTGCCAATCGATTGATCACAATCCCCTGCACTACCAGCAGTGCGACGGCGACCTCGATGATCGCCAGGTAGAACGGTCTGGTCACGATGCCAAGCGAAATAATCAGCGTGGTTGCGCCCGCGGGCGGATGCGCGGCCTTCAGCAGAATCATCAGGCCTGCCGTCAGCGCCAGTGACAGAGCGGCGGCCATGATGCGGCGCATGTCCACGTTGCTCTCAATGGCAGGCGGGGCATGTTGCAGGCCCAGCAGCAGCAACGAGACGTATCCACACACGATGCCGATGGCGTGGCCGTAAAGCGTGTGGCGAGGCGAGGCAGTCGGCGAAAGAGGAGTGTAGAAAAGCAGGATTGCCGTCGGTCCGAGAGAAGGAAAAACAAATGGAGTGTGGGAAACCATTGCCACCCCGGCGAGGATGGCTATGGTGATGAATCCATTGATGAACATGAACAACGCCCAGATTCGGCGCTCCGGAAAGCGGTCAAGAAGGTGGACAAGCCGCAGCCGCCTGGCGATGCCGCGAACAACCTCGGGGTCGAGCAACGCCAGCCGCGACGGATACTCCGCGCTCGTCCTTCCCAGGCCCTTTTCCGAGTTGAGATTCAGTTCACCGCTCATGGGCAAATCGCACGAAAGCGAAATCCTCTTCCCTCGGCATTGACAGAGATTTTTGTGAAACCAGCGGCCGTGAGCCTCGCTGTCAGCGTTGAAGGGTCGACCGGGACCAGAGTGTCGCAGATATGCAGAAGGCGCATCAGCGGGCTATCCGTGCTGTCCACGCCGGCAAACACACCGCCGGACCGGATGACGCGGCACATCTCTGCAAAGAGTCTATCCTGGAGGTCAACGGATGCAACGTGGTGAAGCATTGTGAAGGCCACGGCCCCCGAAAAGGATTTCTCTTTGAAAGGCAGCGCCGTGCCGTCGCCTCGGATCACGCGCACGTTCGTGCCGCGCATCCTGCTTGCCAGCAAATAGGCCAGTTGATGGTCAATTTCAACGGCGGTGAGTTGATTCAACCGTTGGCGAAGCCAATCCGTGGTAAGGCCAAAGCCCGGACCCACTTCCAATACGTTCTCGCCAAGATCAAGGTCCCTTACAACGGACGGAAGGATTCTCTCCTCCAACACTTTCTTCCAGCCGCTCGACCGGCAAAGCCAGCGATGCACGCGGTTCATCCTTTTCTCCGCTCAACGAAGGCGACAATCAGGCGGTGCTAATCAACTCGGGCTGCGTGAAGATTAAATCGTGATTGAGCTCCGGTTGAATGGGCGTAAATTTCGCGCCCGGCGGCCCTGCAGGCTTCATCAAGGCGTTTATCACCGCCACAGCAGTGATCGATCTCCAACTGCTCGAAGACTTTCGCGGAGGACGGCATGGCGAGAACAATTTCCTTCACAATTTTGGTTCCGTCGATTTCCACGCTGTTTCCTCGTTGTGGCCAGGCAGGCTGCTCGCTGCCGTCCATTTTAACGCATTGCGGCTGCGATGGTTTTACCGCGCAATCCCCTGGCCAGCGCGTTTTGCACCACCCATTGCAATTCTTCCGCGGGCAGGGGGTAGGCAATATAGTCCAGAATGCCGAGCTCAAGGGCATCGATTCGCGCCCCGGGAGAACATGCGCCTGTGCAAGCCACCACCATCCCGACGCCCTTCCGATGCACTGCCGGGAACAATTCGTGGAATGTGCCGTCGCGTAAATGCGCGGAGCAGATTACCAGAGAAATTGCACTGTGACCCAGAATGTCGCGAGCTTCCCGAAGGCTTGAAGCCTTGATTGTTTTCGCTCCAAGTGCAGAGATTGCATGTCGAATTGCCTGCAGCATGCCGTCATCCGGTATGACCGCAAGGATGTTGGGCGGCGACTGTTTCATTTGCGTGGATCCGCCTTCGGTGAGGGCGGCTCGCTGGGTTGATGATGGTCGTCCGATAATCGGAATCGTCGCGGGTCTGCCAGTGTCCGGACACGCACTTTGCTTGGCAGAGCGATTTTCAGATTGCACCCACTGACAGTTCTGCGTCGCAGCAGCGCCAGAGATGGTGCTAACGGCCGATGGCATGTTCATGTTTTGCCCCTCTAAGAAATTTGGTGGATGCCCGCGAAACACGTCGACCTGTTCCGGCAGGATTCCCCGCACGAACCAGTCTTGCGGAAATCCAGGCAGCAGCGCGATGACAAAAGTCATACAGAGGCCGGATGCCGAAGTTCCACCCGAGAGGGGCGCTGCACCGGCTTACCTTAACAGTTTTGAGCGTGCTGCTGCGCGAGTTTTTGACAAGCCACGGTGAAATGTTGTAGTTTTATTGAACTTAAGGAGAGAGACCATTGCGTAAGCTTCCGATTGCGATCATCGCCTGCACGCTGGCCTTGTCTGCATGCAGCATTGCCGGTTCGCTGAAGTCCAAGGACGCCATCAAGGGCGCCATTGAAACGCACCTTCGCGACAACCCCCACCTGTCGCTGAAGAACTTCAATACCGAGATTGAGAGTGTCGAGTTCAAGGACGACACCGCCGAGGCGCTTGCCAAGTTCGTTTCCAAGGCGGACCCGAACAGCGCAGTTGAGGTCCGATATCAATTGAAGCTGGACGGCCGCCTTTGGAAGGTTGTTTCCAGCCAGCCCGCCGGCGGCCAGGGAATGGGCGCACATGGCGGCGCAGAGGGCTCCATGCCGATGGGCCATCCTCCTGTCGAGCCAGGCCAGACCCAGCCGCCTCCTGAATCAAGCCACTGAGGAAATCCGCGCAGCAACCGGAGGACAACCCCACATCAACCCCCGCGGGATCGCTCGCTTTGCCGGCAAGCCGCTGCCTTTTTAACCATCGCGGTGTATTCTATAAAAAGAGGTATCGGGCGATGGTGCGCCGCGTTTGTCTGGCGAAGTGGGGGCTTTTAGTGGCCGTGGCATTCGTGGCATGCTTTCCACTTCGCGCCGGAACGAATGCAGAAACTCCCGCCGCTTATGTGAAGCAGGGCAACGAGTATTCCCGTCAGCAGAAATGGAAAGAGGCTGAATCGGCTTATCGAAAAGCGCTGAGCCTTTCTCCCAATTCCGCGCAGGCGCATTACGGGCTGGGAAATGCGCTGGCGGCGCAGCAGGATATTGACAATGCGCTCCGCGAATACAATCGCGCGCTGGCACTCGATCCGCGGCTCAATGGAATCCACCGCAACATGGGCGCGCTCTATGAGAGCATCGGGCAGTTGCCGGAAGCGCTGAAAGAGTATCGTGCGGAACTGCAATTGCACCCGAACGACGCCAAATCGATGGCCAGCGTCGCGCGCGTCCTGGCCTCGAGCGGAAACTACCAGGGAGCCATCCAGGAATATCAATCGGCACTTGACAAAGACCCAAAGGACGCCGATATTGAGGCGGCGTTCGCAAACACGCTGCTCCAGGCAGGCAACATCAAACAGGCTGTTGAAGAATATCAGAAGGCCGTCAAGCTGGCCCCGGACAACGCTGATATCCATGCGGGTCTGGCGAATGCCCTGACCCTATCGGGGCGATATGCTGACTCCATCAAGGAATACCAGGAGGCGATTCGCCTGAGTCCTGATAATGCACATCTGCATTACAGTCTTGCCTCCGCGCTGGAAGCCACCGGCAACCTGATCCCTGCGATTTATGAATACCGCCAGGCCGTCTCTCTGCGGCCCGACCAGACGGCCTACCGCTACAACCTGGCGCTGGCTTACCGCGACTCCGGTGATTATGCCGGCGCGGAGAAGGAATTTAAAGAAGTAATCCGCCAGGACCCGGACAACGCGAACGCTCATGCCGAACTTGCGGCAACGTATCTTTCGATGGGAAATCACGCTGCCGCGGTCACACAGTACCGCGAAGCCCTCCGGCTGAAGCCGGATGATCCGGAACTGCATGAGAAACTTGGGTTGGTCCTTCGGAAGACCGGCGACCTGACGGGTGCGGTAGCGCAACTGAGGAAGGCACAAGAACTTTCACCGGAGACGGCATCCTATCGCCAGAACCTTGCTGAATCGGTGGAGGCTTCAGGCGACATCGCCAGTTTTATTCTGGAGTATCAGCAGGCTGTGCGGACCCGACCCGGCGACCCGGGCGCTCATTTGAACCTGGCAAATGCATACATGTCGGCAAAGAAACTGAAAGATGCCCTGGATGAATACAAGGTGGCCGTGGAGCTTGCGCCGAAAAATCCTGAAGCCCATTATCGCTACGCTATGGCCCTGAAGGCGGCAGGGAAGACCGGCGAGGAGCAGGCTGAGTTGCAGAAGGCAGTCCAGTTGCGGCCGAATTATCCCGAAGCGCTTGAAGCTCTGGGGGACCTCCTGGTGGCTCAAAAGAATTACGAACTCGCGATCCCGACTTACCGCGACGCCGTGCGCATGCTGCCGAACGATCTGGACCTCAGGATGCGACTGGCCCGCGCGCTGGAGCAGAACGGCGATCCACAGGGAGCGGTCCAAGTGCTCCAGGAGGCCGCAAACCTTGACACCACTTCCGTGCAATATGAATTGCAGCTTGCCGATGCACTTGTCGCCAAGAAAGACTTTCAGTCGGCGGCCAGGGTTTACCGTCAGGCTCTGGCGCAGAAGCCTTCGGATCCGCAGCTTTCCATGCGTCTGGGAAACGCGCTGCTGCAAATGGGTGACACGAAAGGCGCTGCTGAGGCGTTCCGCCAGGCCCTCAAAGACCAGCCCGGCTCACCCCAGGCGCACCTCGAGCTGGCGGGAATGCTGGAGCAGATTGGCGATTACGAGGGTGCGGCACAGGAAGCGAAGACGGCACTCAAGATAATTCCCAATTCCGCCAAAGGACATTATCTGCTGGGCGTAGCGCTGGTTGGCCAGAAGAAAACTGCCGACGGCATCAACGAATTGCGTGAAGCGCTGCGCGATAACGCCGACTACAGCGAGGCAAGACTTGCCTTGGCGAATGCTTTGCGGCAGGATGGGCAACTCTATGAGGCGATCGGCCATTACGAGCAGTACCTGCGCGATAATCCGTCGGACGCCAAAGTGCACCTGATCCTGGCCGACGCGCTGAACGAGCGGAAGAATTATGCCGCTGCCGTCGAACAATGCGAGGAAGCCGTGCGATTGAAGCCTGACAATCCAGAGGCGCATTACGACCTGGCCGTTAATCTGGAAAAGGTGGGCAAGAACGAGGATGCCCGCCGGGAGTATGAGACCTATCTGAAGCTCGATCCCAATGCTCCGAATGCAGAAGCCGTTCGAACCTTGATGAGAAAGTTGGCGAAGCGCGAAAGCCGCGGATGAATCCTGATGCTGCGGCCGAGCACCCGCTTCTCCTTTTAAAAAGGCGGCGTTGCATTGAGAACACTTAATCGTCGGCACCTTAACGTGTCAGAAGAGATTTGGCTATTGTCTGAAGCTGCATGAACGACGTGCCCTCATAAATTTTGCCGATTTTCGAATCGCGCAGGTATTTCTCTGCGGGGTAGTCCTTCGTGAATCCGTAGCCTCCGTAAATTTCGACGCATTCCGAAGCCACGCGCTCCGCCACATCCGAGCAGAAATATTTGGCCATGGCGGCTTCTTTAAGAAAGGGCCACCCGACGTCCTTGAGCCGTGCGGCATTGTACGCCAGCAGGCGCGCAGCTTCAATCTGCGTAGCCAGCCGCGCGAGCTGGAACTGGATCGCCTGGAATTCGCTGATGTGTTTGCCGAATTGCTTTCGTTCCTGCGCGTATCGCAGGGCGTGATCGAACGCGCCGCGCGCCACACCCACCATCTGCGCAGCAATTCCAATGCGACCTTCATTCAGGGTCTCGATCGCTACCTTATAACCTTTGCCCACTTCGCCCAGAACGTTTTGTTTGGGAATGCGACAATCTTCGAGGACCACCTCGCAGGTGGAGGAAGCGCGGATGCCGAGCTTGTCTTCTTTCTTGCCGACGGAGAGCCCCGGCGTCGAGCGGTCCACCAGGAAAGCTGTAATTCCTTTATAACCCAACTCGCGGTTGATCGTGGCGAAGATGATGAATATCCCGGCTTCCTTCGCATTGGTGATCCAGAGCTTTCTTCCATTCAGGACATAGTGGTCGGATTCTTCTAGAGCCCGCGTCTCGAGTGCAAATGCGTCGCTGCCGGAACCTGCTTCCGACAAGGCGTAGGAGCCAACCGTATCACGCACAAGGCGCGGCAGAAACGCATTCTTCTGCTCTTCAGTGCCCCAGCGCAGGATGGCGTTTGAGACCAGTGTATTTTGAACGTCAATCACAACACCGGCCGATGCATCCACGCGCGAAAATTCCTCGATGGCGAGCACGGCCATGAAGAATGATCCGCCGCTGCCGCCAAAGGTTTCCGGCACGCCGATCCCCATAAAGCCCTGCTGGAAGAATTTCTCAATCAGGTCCCGGCGGAAGACGCCATCGCGGTCCATGGCCTCGACGTGCGGCCCGATTTCCTTTTCGGCAAACTCGCGCGCAGCCGCCTGGAACATCTGCTCTTCTTCGGTGAGCATGGTTAGCGGCGGTATTGCGTGTGCTGACAATGAAGCCGGATCAGCCATGAGATTCGACCTCGGACAAACGTTCTCATCTTATCACCGTGTTAAAGCGGCGCAAACTTTGCGGAGACTTGTAAAGAACGATGGGCCCGTTTCCTGATCCGCGAAAAGTAAACGGAGCATGTTGCGGCGGAATGGTGCAGCGGATAGAACTCCAACCCGGAACTACCACTGCACTCCGGGATAGAGGCTGGGAAGTCTGAAGATTCGATAGCCCGGCTGGTGGCTCACCTTGAGCTGCCAGACAAGCTGGGGGTCCGCTTCGCCAGTCACCTCCTGTACGATAGCTTCCCACGGGGATTCGGGGAGAAACCCTTCATCAAACTCAACGTCTCCATTGGCTTGAATTCGTGTACTTCCCAGGGCCAACGAATAAGGCAGGTTGGAGTCTTCCCAAAGGACGCTCGCCGTTCGAGCTAGCTCATTAACCTGAAAGACCACCGAACGGCTATAACAAGCGGGCTGGCCTGTAGTACCGCAAAGATCGCCGTTGTCGTCCATAACACGAATCCATCCGTTGTCAAACATGCTCATGTTGAAAACTCCAGCGCTGTTTGCGCTGGCGAATCTAATGTCGTGCTGACCATATGGCCATGCGGCCGGAGCGCCTCCAGAAGTCAGCGTGAAGTCGCCCTGGTAACCAAACTTCCAGAGTACGTCACCCGACCCCTTGCCATCCTGGTAGTCGATCTTGATAACCCAGGATTGATCCCGCATGGAGAGTAGCAGGTCACCATCGTCCGGGGAATAGATAAGCGCATTCGAGTGAGTCCAATCCGGAAAGGCGATTGGATGGCGGTTGACATCAAGGTGATCGAAGGTGTCCCAAACCCAGACCGGCTGCCAGTTCTGGTCCAGTTCCACCAACGCATCGCCAAGTACCGTGGTTGTTCCGGGGTAGCCGGGGAGGTCAGTGAAATCTTTCGTGTGGTTTACGATTATTATGACATTTCCGTTCGGAAGGAGCAGGAAATCGTGGTGCATGGCTTGCGTGACCAGGTTAAAGCCTGCAGAAGCCAAGCGAGCGTTCAGCTCTGCAGTCGTCATCGATCGGATAATATTCCCCGCAAGATCAATCTCCTCGAGAACTCCTGGAGCTCCTGTGGCCGTTGGGCCCGCTGGAGTCGCGTTGATCAAAAAATGACCGTTGGGAAGCAGCTTGATAGGGAAAGGCAGAGCCCCCGTCGATCCATCAGGATCAACGTCGTAGTACCAGATCACATTCCCTTGCAGATCTGTGACTACCGCTTCTAACGGATTGCCCGTAACACCGGTGACGTTGACGAGATCAAGCAGTTCCACGCCGTTACTCGGCGCAAGATTTCCAGGCTGAGTCACGCTTATGATGGGAATCCGCGCGGCCGGCAAGGCACCGGTTTGGAAACTGTGGTCAACATCCTGAAATACGGCTCCATCCGGCATTTCCGCCACAGCCCGCATGTGATAAGTGGTGGAAGCTCTCATGCCGGCCACTAGCATATTTACAGTTCCTCCGCCTGAAGGCGGGCTTTGCTGCCATGTGTTGAGTCCATAGGAGGTATCCGGACCGAATTCCACCTTCATCCTGGCGCCGTCAGGCAGATTCATCGAGTACTGGGCCACCAGCACGTTATTTGTGGGCGAGACTTCACCCGGAGCGATGACCCACACCGTGGCTGTCGCACTCTTGGAAGCGTTGGCGACGCTGGTTGCCTTGATGGTAACCGGGGTTAACAGTCCGGCGCTCGGCGCAGTATAGAGGCCCGTGGAGCTGATCGTGCCCGCATTGGAAGCAGGGCTGGTGATGGACCATGTCACTGCTGATTGACCGGTGCCGATGACGGTGGCGGAGAGCTGCAGGGATTGGCCGGTGGCTACAGCAGAGGTTGCGGGGGAAACTGAAACGGAAACATCAGGCGGGGACACCGTGGCAGAGCTTGACGAAGAACTTTGACCGCAGTTGAAACACAGGATGGCCTCGAGCAACAGCATTGCGATGAAATGCGCTCGCCAACGAAACTCCATTCCCTTTCCCTCCCATAAAGAAACATGTTAGTGGCTACTTTCAGAATCATTAAGACTCTCTAATCGCAGCCATTTTACTTATGCCAGGTTCCGAGGTAAAGACGGTTCCTGGCACAGAAGGCTATGAAGCGCGCCAGGTCACGGTTCGAAGCGATGGTGGGATAAGAAACGGTTGCAGAGGATTGAGTCACGCCGCGTGAAAGCGTGGAACGAATTCGTTCGCGATGAAGGTTTCAATCGAGGTTGGCGTCGTGTTGCTCTCTGAGCGTTGTTCAAGCGCCGAAACATAACCGCTGTTCAATGCATCGGCCATTTCGAGCAGCAGATTGACCATGCTTTCTGACATGCCTATCTGCAAAAGAACAGAGCGAAGCTGCGCAGCGGGCGCCTGCATGTAGCTCAGGCCGGGTTTACCAATGGCTTTGCCGATAATCGAAGCAACTTCAGCGTAACTCACGTCACGTTGCCCCAGCAACTCGCGCGGCTGCTTGCCCGTGAAATCGACGCTCAAAAGGATTTCTGCCGCCACAGCACCAATATCTCCTGCAGCGATAAACGGCAGCGGCAATTCCGGTCGTATCGGGCCGGCGGCCATGCCGAAATTTCGAATCACTCCCACCTGCGGAAGAAGATTCTCCATAAAATAGCCCGCGCGGAGATAGACCGCGTCCAGACCGGGAATGCTGTTCAGTTTCTGCTCCAGATGATGGAGGCCGGTGATGGGCCCGGTTCTTTCGAGCTTGTCCGCGCCGATGCTGCTGAGTACCACCGCCTTGCGTATGGCCGCCTTCTGAATTGCTGCCGTCAGCGCGTCTGAAACGCGCTCCTGAAAGGCGGGAACATCCGGCGCGGAGATGTTCGGCGGCACCATAACGTAAACTGCCGTAGCTCCTTCAAACGCTTTCGCGAGCGCGCCAGCGTCGGTAACGTCCGCGATAAAGGCTTCGGCGCCCTGCTTCGTCAGCCTTTCCAGTCGGCTGGCGCTCCGGCCGATCACGCGCACTTTTTGTCCCCGCTTTAGAAGTTGATCGGCGACCACGCTTCCCGTGTTTCCGCTTGCTCCGACAATGGCGTACATACCGCAGCCCTCCTTAACGTGATGACTTCTTGGATGCAGCGACAATTGGTGTGGATTCACATTAAGCGCTGCAAGGCGGGAACCTGGAAGAAGCCGCTACTGCCTCCGCTCGATTTTGAGCTCGACGTGCTCGCCCTCGGCAAGTGGCAGCGGTCCATTCAACTTCAGCGTGCCTTGATGGTAGGTGGCGGTGGCGTGAAGCGGTCCGGGGTCCGTGATGTGCGCCGGAGAAGGTTCCTTCCGGCCTCCGGCGGCTGCGTCTATGGCCTCGTTGACAAGGCGGTCGGCCTCGCGGTTCTGTTCCCGCCGGACGTGCTCGATGCGAAAGGATTCAAATTGCCTGATCATTGCCCGAGCGCGCTCGTGCAGGAGCTTGAGGTTAGGGTTCCTCACCTGATACTGCCCGTTGATCTGCCGTGTCAGTAATTCTGAGTCCGAAATCACTTTCACGCGGCGATAGTTATGCTCGATTGCGTAGTCGAGGGCGGCCAGCAGACCCTGATACTCGGCGATGTTGTTCGTTGTATGCCCAAGGTATCTGGAAAGCGAGGCCAGACGCGTTCCGTCTTCCGTATTGACGATCACCGCATAAGCGGCCGGACCTGGATTTCCGCGAGACCCACCATCAATATGCGCGATGATCACTCTTGTGTCAGCTGGCTGTTGTGGCATGGCTTGGGAGTCGCTTGTAGCCCGGCTTTCAGATGACATGGTGGATCAAACTTACAGGATTAGGCTGTCGAGTTGCAGGTTCACAACCTGGTCCCGCACAACAGCAGCGTCCGATTTCAGCATTAATTCGGCGCAATCACTTGCGGGCCTTCCGCCTCCGCCGCGGCCGATAGAACTTCGCGCGAATACAGTATGCGCGCACAGTTTTCGCACTCGTAGATCCCCTCTCCGGCGCGAACGTCGTAATACAGTTGCGGCCGCAGGAGCACGTTGCATCCCATGCATTTCCCGTCGCGAACTTCTGCCAGCGCCAGGCCGCCACGCCCTTTGCGAACCCGCTCATAACGGGCAAGAACATCTGCCTTCAGCTTGCCCGCAAGCTCGCTCCGTTCCTGGACAAGCCGGTCGCGTTCTTCCGCGCTCGCTTTGGCAGCAGACTCCAGGCGGGCTTTTTCCGCAGCGACGCGTGCCTTTTCTGAGTCCAGCCGCCCGGCCGCTTCCTTTACCAGCTTCTGGAGTTCTTCAGACTCGATCATCTTTTCGAGAATGCGGTCTTCAATGCGGCGGATGTTTTCTTCCTCGCCCTCGATTTCCTTGAGCATTGCGCGATATTGCTCGTTGGTCTTGACCTGGTAAAGCTGGTCTTTGTGTTTGGAGATTTTCTGCCGGATCAACTGAATTTCGCCTTCCAGGTCTCGCCGCTCTTTCTGGTTTGCGCTCAGGTGCTGCTGGTGCTCCTCGTGGGCATGAATAAAATCGTTAAGCTGTTTTTCAATGGCTTGGATCTGGCTGGGGAATGCTTCAATCTGGGAGGAAAGTTCAGCGATTTCCTGGTCCAACCGCTGAAGGTCGATCAGTATCTTAAGGTCGGAGTGCACTTCTTCTCCCGCTCCACGGCCGGCTTTGCGTTCATAATGCCCTTATGGACCGAATTAAGCACAGTGTCTTCCCCACATACGCTTAACAACCATTCTGGCACATTCCAGAGAGCCCATCAAGCTGAAGTGCCGAGACGTCGCAAATCTTTGTCTTGGGCTTTTTGTTCAGTGGCAAACGGGCGCACCGGCTCCCGAAACAAGTTCTGCATCCGTCGCAGGCAACCGGAAGAGCGTTCCTGAACCCGAAGCCCAGACTTACGGTCATCACACGGGTTTTCAGCCAAGCGGAGAAATATACTGCATGCTCCTTCCAGACCGGAGGGCACGCGCTCTCCGCCGGATGTTCAACTACAATTTTGCGGACGTGACGGCGCCTTCCGAGGCGGAAGAGACCAGCGCGGCGTACTTGGCGAAAACGCCTGACTTGTAGCGCGGCTCAGGCTCGCGCCAGCTTTCAAGGCGCTTGGCAATTTCTTCGGCTGTGAGCTCAACGTCGAGCCGGCGCGCGTTGACGTCGAACACCACAATGTCTCCTTCCTTCAGAGCAGCTATGGGTCCACCGCGAGCGGCTTCGGGAGCTACGTGTCCCACCATCAGGCCGCGGGTCGCACCGCTGAAGCGGCCGTCCGTCAGGAGGGCTACCGATTCTCCCAACCCTTCACCCACAAGCGCGGCCGTTACACCCAGCATCTCTCGCATGCCCGGACCCCCGCGCGGCCCTTCGTAGCGGATCACAATCACTTCACCCGCCTTGATGCTCTTGCCGATCACCGCCTTCATTGCCGCCTCTTCGCTGTCAAACACGCGGGCCGGGCCGCGGAAATGCGCCGGTTCATGACCGGAGATTTTCACGACGCAGCCTTCCGGCGCCAGGTTGCCTTTCAGGATCACAAGCCCCCCGGTCGGTTTGCGAGCATTGGCAACGGACTTGATGACGTCCTGTCCGGGCGTCTCTTTTGCAGCCCGCGCTTCTTCACCAATCGTCTTGCCGCTGGGAGTCATCTGATCTTCGTGCAGAAGTCCAGGCTTGCCCTCGATGAGTTTCTTTGCGATCACCGGAATCCCTCCGGCTCTGTAAACGTCAACGGCGACGTACTTGCCCGCAGGCTTCAGATCAGCGATCAAAGGAGTGCGCGCGCTGATGGCGTCGAAGTCGTCGATGGATAGCGGAACTCCGGCCTCGCGCGCCATGGCCAGAAGATGCAAGACCGAGTTGGTCGATCCTCCTGTGGCGGCTACGCTGATGATGGCGTTCTCGAAGGCCTTGCGCGTCAGCAAGTCGCGTGGCCTGACTCCGCGCTTGAGCAGATCCATCACCAGCTTGCCGGCCTCGAACGAGGCCTGGTCCTTGGCTGGATCCATCGCCGGAATTCCGTTGTAACCCATGGGCGAAAGCCCGATGAATTCCATCACCGTGGACATCGTGTTGGCAGTAAACTGGCCTCCACAGGCGCCCGCGCCCGGGCACGCAGCGTTTTCCAACGCCTTAAGGTCTTCATCGGCCATCTTTCCCGCGGCGTTGGCTCCAATCGCTTCATAGACGTCCTGAATCGTGACGTCATGGCCCTTGAAGTGGCCCGCCGCAATGGAGCCTCCGTAGAGGAGAATGCCGGGCACGTTCAACCGCAGCAGCGCCATGCCCCCGCCGGGAATCGTCTTGTCGCAGGCAACCAGCGCCACCATCGCATCAAACATATGGCCGCGGCCGACGAGTTCGATGGAGTCGGCGATCACTTCACGGCTCACCAGCGAGGCTTTCATGCCTTCCGTGCCCATGGTCACGCCGTCCGAGATCGCGATGGTGTTGAACTCCATGGGGGTCCCACCTGCTGCGCGGATGCCTTCCTTCACCTTGGCGGCCAGCCGCCGCAAATGAAAGTTGCACGGCATGGTTTCGATCCATGTGTTGGCGATTCCTACGATGGGGCGGGAAAGGTCTGCGTCGGTAAAGCCGATGGCCTTCAACATGGCCCGCGCGCCGGCCCGATCGCGGCCTTCCAGAATTACGCGGCTGGGTAATCGAGGATCAACTGCCATGAAGCCTCCAGAAAATTAAGATACCTGAATGCTGAAACAGTGATCATCGCAGATTCCATTTTGAAGAGCAAGCATGTCACGCAGGCGAAGTTAAGGTATGATGGGCGCACCAATGCCCAATGAGGTGCAGACCAAAAGTGAACCCCAACAGACCAGAAGGCACGAGTGAGAGGAATTTTGACCGCAGGCGGTTCTTGCGGCTCGGCGTTGCGGTGGGAACGGCTTCAATTGCAGTCGCGAGTTCCGGCCCGAGCGCTGAACGTGTACCCGCAGAACAAAGCGCCAGGCCGTTCGAACTGAATGAAATGACCATTGCCGAACTCCAAGACGCCATGAAGTCAGGAAAGCTGACCGCTCTTTCGATCACCGAAAAATACCTGGAACGGATCGATGAGCTTGACCGCCGTGGACCTTCGCTTCATTCGGTGATCGAAGTCAACCCCGACGCGCGGGACATTGCACGCGAACTTGATCGCGAGCGCAGAGCCAAAGGTCCACGCGGTCCGCTGCACGGCATTCCGGTCCTGTTGAAGGACAACATTGGAACCGCAGACCGTACCACAACCACGGCTGGTTCGCTGGCCCTGGCCGGATCGATTCCGCCGCACGACTCGTTTGTGGCGGCCCGACTTCGGAAGGCGGGCGCCGTCATTCTGGGCAAAGCCAATCTCAGCGAGTGGGCGAACTTCCGCTCGTCGCATTCCACCAGCGGCTGGAGCGGACGCGGCGGACAGGCGCGCAATCCTTATGCGCTTGACCGAAATCCATGCGGATCGAGTTCCGGCTCAGGCGTGGCGGTTTCTGCTAATCTGTGTCCCGCTGCACTGGGGACGGAAACTGACGGCTCTATCGTTTGCCCTTCGTCTGCCAACGGCATTGTAGGGATCAAACCGACCGTAGGGCTCGTGAGCCGAAGCGGAGTGATTCCTATCTCGCACAATCAGGACACGGCAGGTCCGATGACGAGAACGGTCGCCGACGCAGCGGCCTTGCTCGGCGCGCTTACAGGAGTCGATCCGCAGGATGCGGCGACACTTGCGAGCCGAGGCCGATCATTCACGGACTACACGAAATTTCTGGATGCGCGCGGTCTGCGCGGTGCACGCATCGGCGTGGTGCGCCATTTTTTAGGTTTTAACGAGTTTGTCGACCGGTTAATGGAGTCTGCCATAGCAGCGATGAAAGACCAGGGAGCAACGATTGTGGATCCGGCTGAGATTGAGACCGCCGAAGAATTGGGCAAACCGGAATTTGACGTGCTTCTCTACGATTTCAAGGCAGACCTGAACGCCTATCTGGCTTCCCTTGGTCCCAAAGCTCCGGTGCGTTCGCTGAAAGAGATTATTGAGTTCAACGAAGAGCACGCGCGCGAAGAGATGCCCTATTTCGGCCAGGACACCTTTCTCAAAGCCGAAGCGAAAGGGCCATTGAGCAGCCCGGAATACCAGCAGGCGCTTGAAAAGTGCCACACGCTTGCGCGCGAAAAGGGGATCGACGCGACGATGGACAAATACAGGCTGGATGCGCTCGTCGCTCCCACGGGGCCACCCGCATGGACCACTGATCTTGTGAACGGCGACCACGACGCGGGCGGCAGTTCCACTCCCGCGGCGGTGGCTGGCTATCCCAGCATAACCGTGCCTGCCGGTTTTGTTTTCGGACTTCCCGTCGGCGTCTCCTTCTTCGGGCGCGCCTGGAGTGAACCGACCTTGATCAGACTGGCATACGCCTTCGAGCAGGCTACTAAATTCCGCAAGCCACCAGGGTTCCTGGCAACAGCAGATCTGCGTGTAGCCGATCGCTGAGAAACTGGGGTCGGTGTCATCCCGAGGGTCGGTGATTTTTATCGGCGCGAGGAACCCGCTTTTGTTTTCAGCCACCCAGGCCAAAGCTGATTTTTCGTTTCGCCCCATTCCGTCCGCGGCAGGCCTTCGCCTGAAATGGCGGAGCTGAACTCTTTTTAAGCAACCTGCCAGTACTCAACATCACACAAGCCTTCTCTTCTTTCCTGCTTGTTGCCCCGGTGTTTCTCCCTGTCGTCCCGTCATCGGCCGAGCTTGCATCCGGGCGTGCTCAAGTACACTTTTCTTCTTGACAGATTATGAGCATATGCTCATAATAAAACTGACTGGGAAGGAGCATCATCATGGCAAGGCCATTTTGCTGCCGTCGGGTCGCTTGCGAACCGGAAAGCAATTACTTCAAACCGCAGGGCATCGCGATGTCGTCGCTCGAGGAAGTCACGATGACCGTCGATGAGCTTGAAGCCATCCGGCTGGCGGACCTGGAGGGGCTGTATCAGGAACAGGCCGCCGAGCGCATGGGCATTTCCCGTCCTACGTTTGGCCGGATCATTGAATCAGCCCATCGGAAGGCAGCCGACGCTCTTGTGAACAGCAAGGCTTTGAAGATCGAAGGAGGTCAAGTCAAAATGCTCGGACAAAGATTATTTCGATGTAATGATTGCCGGCATTCGTGGAGCGTTCCATACGGAACGGGACGGCCCAGCGAGTGTCCTCAGTGCAAGAGTGCCAACATCTGCCGCGCCGCCGAGGATCGCGGACCCGGCCTGGGCCGCGGAAGAGGAGCAGGACGCGGACGTTGTCACAGACATAGAGGACAAAGAGAAATGGAAGGCGGCCGGCAGTAACGGGAATCGCAGCGGCATTGCAGGACGTGGACAGGCGGGCCAGCAGGATGTAATTCTTTGGAGATACCTGTGAACTCTGCGAGCAAAACACAACTCGGAAAGTAGGGCCACAGGCTTGCGGTCCGAATTCCCGGAGCTGTAGCCGAGAGCGCCGGGCTTGAGGATGGCGATCAAATGAGTGTGGACGCTATCGTGGGTGTTGGCTTGTTCGGTGGCTTTCGTGCCAGCGCGGTCCGGAAAATGGACCTCGAACGGTGGACCGTGGCCGGCCGGGAGCCTTTCCGGAGGGATAGTCGGGATTGTTGCAATCGCGCTCCCCTTCCCGAGCGGCCGGGAGCCGTTTATGGGTTTGAATGCCGGTTCTTTGGCCCCTGCGTTTGACTTTGCGGGAATCATCATACTCATTTCTTGAGCCCACCGATCCATAGTGTGGCGTAAGCACCGCCGGTCTATTCAACCGCATTGCCGGACGTGAATACTGATACAGTTGGAGAAATCATCGCTTGGCGACATGAGTTCTCGCGGCTTCCCAGGCGAGGATGGCGCGTTTACGCTCGACCCCGCCATGATAATTGCCAATCGCGCCCACTTTGCGAATCACCCGATGGCAGGGAATGATGAATGCAATGGGATTCTGCCCGACCGCGGTCCCAACAGCGCGCGTGGCTTTCGGATTGCCCACGCGGGCAGCCAGGTCCTCATAGGGGACCACAGCACCCGGAGGAATTTCCAGCAGCGCCTGCCACACCTTGATCTGGAAGTTTGTGCCGCGCAGATCAATGGGCAGCTTTCCCGGCCGATTGTTCCGTGGAAAGATCCGATTGAGGTAACTGCCCGTTGAATCAGGGTCCAGCACAAAGTCGGCCGCCGGCCAGCGCCGGCGCACTTCATTCAAGACTGCCGCGCGGCCGTTCGTAACAAAATACATCGCGCAGATTCCACGATCGGTGGCGGCCAGGAGACACTCGCCAAACGGGCTGGGATGGAAACCGTATCGGATCCGCAGACCCGCGCCGCGCCTTCGGAATTCTCCCGGCGTGACGGCTTCGACGGTGACAAACAGGTCATGCAGGCGGCTGGGACTTGAGAGACCAACCGCATATGCTGCATCGAGAACGTTCCCTGACCGTTCGAGCGCGTGCTTCGCGTAGTCCAACATCAGGAATTGCAGAAATCGCTTGGGGCTGATGCCCGCCCATCGCTTGAAGAGCCGCTGAAAATGGTACGGGCTGAGGTTGACACTCTTCGCCACTTCCGCCAGGTCCGGCTGCTCAGGAAAGCGCTCGTCCAAAAAATGAATTGCTTTCTCGATTCGCGAGTAATCGTCGAAAATCGCGTTCATAGATTCCATCTCCCTGAAATCATCATGAGGGGGAAGCGGCAAGTGAGCAATCCGATTCTTGCGGTCCCGCTGAAGACTTACAGGGGCTCGACAAATCCGATGACTCCAACCCGGCGGGGCGAGTACGAGCGCGAAAAATAGCGGGAAGATGCTCAGAAGGTCCGACTAACTATAACAGCTGTGATCATGCGGGGCTGGCGTGCTTTGGCAAAGGCTTTCTGCAGGAGAACGAGCGCGGATAACCGCTAATACTGCTGGACCTTGATGACCGTATCACCGCTGAAGGTGACAAAGAGGACGTGCGGCGGAAGTCCGTAGAGCCAGTCCTCCGTCTCTTCGCCGTTTGGCTTGGTTTCCCGCACTTTACGGAAAGGCGTGCCCTTTGCGGAAAGCACGGCGTCCCGGTCCATTCCCACCAGTACCTGGTGATTCTTGATGGCTTCCTTGAATTTTTCCGGAACTTTCGGCGAGTAGAGTTCCGTGGGCAACTTGCGATGAAAATCGAGCGCCACACTCAACAGTTGCTTGGCCTGATCCACGCTCAGGTTTGGCACCTTCTTGCCAGGAAAAGTCAGGGTGATCGAAGAGCCGTATGCAATAGGGTTTTGTTGCTGGTTCTGATCGATCGGCTGCATCATCCCCCCCATCCCTATTTCGATGTGCTGATACCATTTCTTGCGGCTTTTCCCGCCATTATTGATTTCAAAGACGACCGCATGATTCTTGAACTGGATCTTGGTGATCTCGACGGGTATTCCCGGCTGGATTGCCGGACCATTGGCCTGCAGTTCTTTTTTAGCCCGTTCTTCGTCGATTTGCCCCTTGTCGTTGATAAACAATCCATGCTTGCCACGTGGCAGGGCCACCTTCGCCACAGCCACTTCGCGGTCCAGGCCACGTATCAGAAGGATGCGATCAAGCTGGCTGAGGCTCTGTTCTTTGGCAATTGAGGCCGCAGGCGCTATCAGTAGAACAGCAGCAGCCACGAGCAGGGCGCAGCGGCAACCGGCGGGTCCGGCTTGGCGAATGCTTTCGCAGGATCTTGGTTTAGCGCTTTTCAGGGAACCCGGAGGGGATTGCAAATGGCGGAGGCATCGAGCGTTACTCATGGCCTTACCCACGCATCGGCGCCTTTTTGATTGCGCCGTACCTAAGTCTTCCCGGTAGGGAACGTCTCACCGCTGAAGAGCGGGTTTGCCAGCTCTTCTTCGTCTCCCGAACCGAGCGCCAGCTTCCGCATTTCCGCCGTCGTAGAGATGCGCCCGGAAACAATAAAGTAAGCCGTCCCCGCCGCAAGTACTCCTAAGGTTAGGATACTACCTTCCGGGCCATAAGCGCCACCGGTAAGCCAAAGGGGTCCGTGGACTCGGGCATTAAGGATGGGATACGGCAAAGTCAGGCCGCTCACGGGAAGCCCCAGGATGGATCCCTGGACAAAATTCCAGGCGAAGTGGATGCCAAATGGCAGCCAAAGCGCCCGCGTCCGCAGATAGCATACAGCGAGGAGCACCCCGACGACGGCGGTGTTCAGTGTCGATATCCAGGTATGAAAAGGGTTCCACAAATGCGCTGTGCCGAACAGAACCGAAACCACAATCACGGCGATGACCGGCCCGACGGAATCAACCAAACGTTGGAATGGATAGCCGCGAAAGATCAGTTCTTCATCGGCGGCTGAGACCACGAGCAGAACAAAAAGGAACGCTCCGGCACCCACCGTTCTTCCCACAGGTGAGCTTGACAAAGAAAACCGGGCGAACCCCAGCAATCCCTCCGCGCCTCCAACCGCCAGAATCATTGCCGCGCCGGCGGCCAGGCCAATTGCAAGCTCGTTCTTCCACCGTGGATGAAACGCGATTCCGACCGAGCCCAGCGGGCGGTGATCGAACAGGCGCGTCAGGATTGCATAAAGCGCCAACAGTGCCGGCAATAACGGCAGGTTGAACCAGAGCATCGGCGTTAGCTGCCCGGGCAGCCAGGCGATGCGTAAGGGCAGAGCCACAGCAACAAAGCTGATCAGCATAAAGCACGCCAGAATCCCTACTCCGGAAATGAGAAACCGGATGAATGGCCGAAGGCGGCCGCCTTTGAAGAAAAGGTTCTCAATGTCAGGCATGGTAGACACCTATCGAGGCGTGCTTGCCTTTTTGCAGTGCAAAGCTCCCAGAGCAAGGTTCTTTACTTTCAACCTGCGGCCCTATTCTCATCATTTTCACGTCGCTGCGCAATGGGCAACTTGCTTTGGGGAGATGATGATGGTTTAATGGGCCGCCTGATGGTTAAGGGGAGGCGCTTCGATGAAACGAACTCGAAATTCCGTCATTCTGTCTGTGGCCGCATTACTGGTTGTCGGCTCAACTCTGATAACCGCAGCAATTGGATTCGGTGCATCGGGCCAGAGCAGCAGATCAAGCCAAGCCCTGTTGGCCCCGACGCCGCCCATGGGATGGAACAGCTATGACAGTTACGGCGGCGACGTTAATGAAGAGCAGGTAAAGGCCAATGCCCGCTACCTCGCCGACCATCTCGCGTTGTACGGGTGGAAATACGTCGTGGTGGATTATTACTGGTATTACCCGGACGGGCGCGTAGAAGGCGTTCCGGCGATGGATGGTTACGGCCGTCTGTTGCCGGCTACCAATCGCTTTCCTTCAGCGGCCGGCGGAAAGGGATTCAAACCTCTGGCCGATTATGTTCATTCGCTGGGCCTGAAATTCGGAATTCATATCATGCGCGGCATCCCTCGCGCCGCCGTCGAGGAAAATCTGCCGGTTTTAGGGACCAAGGCTCACGCCCAGGACATCGCCAACGTGCTGAACACCTGCTCGTGGTCTGATGCAATGTACGGCGTTGATGTTTCGAAGCCCGCGGGGCAGGCCTACTATAATTCGCTCGCCAGGCTCTATGCCGATTGGGGCGTGGATTTTATCAAGGCGGATGACATGAGCCGCGCCCGCGATCCTTACGGCGAGATTTACCACGGACCTGAAATCGCAGCGCTTCGCCTGGCGATGGACCACTCCGGACGGCCCATGGTTTTGAGCCTTTCGCCAGGCCCCACGCCGCTGTGTGATGCTGCCCACGTCGAACACTATTCCCAGATGTGGCGCATCTCCGACGATATGTGGGACAACTGGCCGGAGGTGAAAGACCAGTTCGGATATTGCCGGCTTTGGGCCACCCACATCAGGCCGGGACGCTGGCCCGATGCGGACATGCTTCCGCTGGGAATGCTGCGCCTGCGTGGATTCAACGATGGTCCGCGCCTGACGCGCCTGACCCATGACGAGCAGATCACGCTGATGACTCTATGGTCGATTTTCCGGTCGCCTCTGATGATGGGCGGCGACCTGCCGTCGCTCGATCCTTTTACGCTTCCACTTCTCACCAATCAGGAAGTCCTGGCAGTCGATCAACACAGTTCGAACAATCATCTCCTGTTTATGCGGGGAAATCAGATTGTCTGGTCCGCAGATAACCCCGGAACCAGGGACAAATACTTAGCCCTCTTCAATCTGGGTGAGAAACCTGAGGAAATCACAGTTTCCTGGAAGGAATTGGGAATAGCGGGGAAAGCCTCGGTCCGCGACCTGTGGAAAAAGGAGAATTTGGGCAGTTTTGATGCTGAATTCTCCGCACCTATCAACCCGCACGGCGCGGGCCTCTACCGAATCAGGCCGTAGCAAGCTTTGGATGCGGCCTTCGCAATTCCTGTGCGCTTCCAGGACTTCAACCCTGGCATAAATCCGTTTAAGTTTATCTTCCCGATTGCCGATGAAGTTACACGGCTTGTGGCGTCTGAACGTTGTGATATCACCTGAACTTTTCTTCGGCCTTGTCGCCCTGCTTATACTGTTCAACACCTACCTTATTAACCGCCGCATGGAGTTGCGAAGGACGCGTGAACAGGTGATCTCCACCACCATTCGGAGCGAATTGATGCGCTTGCAGAGTTTTACTGATCCTCTGACGGAGGTGTACAACCGGAGGGCGCTCGACAACCTTGCCCAGGGATTTATCAGCCACGCCAATCGGTTTGGAAAGCCGTTGACGTTTATGATGGTGCATGTGGACCGCTTCAGAGACACCAATACACGCTTCGGCCATCTGATGGGAGACTTCGTAATTGCTGAGGTTGCAACGCTGCTCTGAGGGGCCGTGCGTGGGACGGATGCCGTGGTGCGTTACGGCGGCGACGAGTTTCTGGTAATCCTGGCTGACACAAATTCCAAGGGCGGTCAGGTGGTTATGGAGCGAACGTCAAGGCTGCTCGAAGAATGGAATGGTGCGAAGCATTTGAAGGACTTTGAACTGACCATTAGCATAGGCCTTGCCGAGTGGTCTGAAGACAAGACCGCCGATCAGTTGTTGGATGAGGCGGACCAGGCAATGTATTCCACCAAGGAGGCAATGTATTCCACCAAGGAGATCCACAAGGAAGCCCTGCGAAGCAAGATGCGGCCTCTCATGGCCAAGAGGTCATCCAAATCTGCACCAGCCGGGAACATTTGAGGTTCGGCCACCACCCGGATTCGGGATTTCTCCCGGGCTGGAAAGCCCTTCCGCATCATCCCTGCCTGCTTTCCGCAAGACCTTCGCCATCCTATTGCGAGGGTGTACACTTGAATTAGCCGATGCCGTAAACTCGATTTCCGTATAGGACGTCCCGATTTAACGGAAGCCGGGCCGCAGGCTGAAGAATGCTGCTCAAACTCTACCAATGGCTGCCTCCGGATGGCGTGAAAATCGTGCTCGTTCTCTTCCTTTCATTTCTGATCGGGATCGAGCGTGAGGAGCATAAAAAGAAGATCGAGCATTACGCCTTCGGCGGGGTCCGAACTTTTCCGCTGATCGGCTTGATCGGCTATTCGATCGCCGTAATGGCACAGGGGCAATTGCTTCCCGTCGCGCTTGGGTTTGTCGTGATCGGCGGGTTTCTGCTCCTTTCTTACTGGCGCAAGCTCACCAGCATCCCCGCTGCCGGCGTAACCACCGAGCTTTCAGGACTGACAACCTATGTGGTGGGCGCGCTTGTTTACTACGACTATTTCTGGATTGCCACCACGCTGGCGGTAGCCAATGCACTGCTGCTGGAGTTGAAAACCGCCCTGGACAGTTTGACGAAGCGAATTTCATCGGAAGAAATTCTGACATTTACAAAGTTCCTCCTTTTGACTGCCGTCATTCTTCCGGTCCTGCCGGACAGGGCATTCGGTCCTTTCCAGATCAATCCATTTAAGACCTGGGTCGTTGTGGTTGCCGTCAGCGCTATTTCCTATGGCAGCTATGTCCTTTCCCGAGTGACCAAAGGACACGGTACGGTGATCCTCTCAGCGGTCCTGGGAGGGGCTTACTCGTCCACGGTCACGACGGTGGTTTTGGCCAAGCGGGCATCTCCGGGAGAGCATCGCCATCTATTCTCCGGTTGCATCCTGATTGCCTCGGGTGTGATGTATCTGCGGCTGGTCGTGCTGGTCGGCCTTTTCAACCGGGCGATGATGGTCATTCTATTACCGTGGTTTCTGGCACTCGCGGCGATTGCCTGCGGCGCAGGCTGGTTCTGGTCCCGCAGGCGGGACGAAGGCGCTGGAGAGGTCAAGCGGGAATTCGAGCCGAAAAACCCACTGGAACTCGGTGCCGCCTTCCTTTTCGCGGTCCTGTTCCTGGCCATGCTGGTGGCTGCCCGGCTCGCCATTGAGCATCTTGGGCTGGCCGGGGTTTACGGGCTTGCAGCCGTCACGGGAGTGACGGATGTGGATCCCTTCATTATGAGCATGACGCAGGCCGCCGGTACGCTGACGCCCTTGCAGGTTGCATCGGCAAGCGTCCTGATCGCAGCCGCCAGCAACAATCTCGTCAAAGGAATTTACGCACGCTTCTTTGCGGACCGAAAGACCGGCACGGAAAGCCTGTTGTTGCTCGCTGCTCTTTCCGTCCTGGGTTTTTTGCCGCTCTTCTGGCTGCTTTAACGGCTTGCTTCAGTACCTCCCTCATTGCTTTTCGCCCAAGGCCTTTTCGATGGCGGCCTCAGCCACGGGCGCCAGAAGCGCATAGCCTCGCTGATTGGGGTGAAGGCCATCGTCTGAATATCCGTTCTTGAGCATCCCGCTGCTGTCCACCAGGGCGGAATAATAGTCGGCAAAGGTGGCGTGAACGCGGGCGGCGTAGCTCTTGATCCACGCATTGAGTTCGAGAATTTGTGCAGGAGGACGGTGCGCCGTTTGCGGGTGGGCGGTGTAATCACTGACGGGTGTCAGCGAGCAAAGAATCACTTTGATGCGGTGCGCTTGTGCAAGCTCCGTGATTGCTTGAAAGTTCTCCTCAACCATTTTCTCTGTTTCGGGTCCGGTATTTTGCGCGATGTCATTGGTGCCAGCGAGAACAATCACCGCAGCCGGCTTCAGGTCGATAACGTCCGCGTACATCCGAACAAGCATTTGCGGGGTCGTCTGGCCGCTGATGCCGCGATTGACATAGGGCTTGCCGGGAAAGAATTTCTGGAGGTCCCAGATGTCGGTGATCGAGTCCCCAAGAAACACGACGCGGCCAGGCACAGGGGGTTGCGCTTCGAGCCGAAGATCGTCCTGATGGTAGCGCCCCAGTTGGTTCCAATCCTGAAGTTCACCGGCGAGCCTCTCGGCGGCGGAAGCCAGGCAGCATCCAGCTTTAGGCGGATTGAACTCCTGGACCAGTTGGGCCTGCAGATTTTGAGGCTGCACAAAGAACTGAAGCAGGAATATCGCCACAAGAGTCGAAAGCAGACGCATACGTCCTCCTTTCCGTATCGGGATGGCTGTTTAATATAAGGCAGATGGGACAATGATGGAAATTTTTATCGCGCTCTCGTGGACTCAATCAATGCGGCACAGAGCGTCCGGCGAGTCCACCGTTGGCCCGGACCAGAAATGACATGCTTACAGACGCCTCGTTCGTGCAGCGGCAGGAACCAGCGACGTCAGTTCGACCGGGCAGAAAAACATCAGAGGCGGAACTCCGAGGGAAGCTCTGAAGTGCCGGATTCCATTTCAAGCTTTGCGGAAAGAAATTCCAGCAGGTCTTTCAAAGTGAGCACTCCCAGAAGATGCCCGTCCTGCACGACCATCAGACGGCTGTTCTGGGATTTCCGCATCTTTGCCAGAGCTTTGATGGCGTCGGTATCAGGCGTCACCGTGTCATCATCGCAGTAAACCCGCATTGCAGCCTGCACGCTGTTCCGCCCCCACTCGCTGCGCGGGACGTTCTTGACTTCGCGCGTTGTAATGCAACCGAGCAATTCATTCGCTTCATTCACCACAGGAAACATTTTGTAGTGGTAGCGGTAGATGTAATTCTCCACGAGATCTTCGAGGGAGATTGCCGGCGATACCGTGACAGGATTTGTATTCATAAACCGCCGTATGGGTTCGCCCTGGAGTATCCTCTGAACAAGAAGCTGCTGGTACGATCCCTGTGCGGCCCCGCGCAGGAACATCCCGATCAGGAACCACCAGACCGCCCCGATGAAGTCTCCAATCAGCAGGCGATATACGCCAAAGATCATCAGCAGAATTCCAAAGCCGGAGCCGATGGCAGATGCAATGCGAGTGGCCTGCCAGATGTTGTTCTTCCATTGCCACAACAGCGAGCGCAGGACGCGGCCGCCGTCAAGGGGGAACGCTGGGACCATGTTGAACGCGGCGAGGATCCAGTTGATCCAGGCAAGGTAAGCGAACACTCCCACGACAACAACGGGCCAAATGCCGCGGGTTGCTGCTGCAAGCACGTAGAAAATCGCCCCGACAACGACGCTGGTCAGCGGCCCGGCGATGGCCATCAGGAACTCGGCCTTTGCGCTCGGAGGCTCCTGGTCCATTTCGGCGACGCCCCCGAAAATGAAAAGCGTAATGCCTTTCATGGGCAGGCCGTGTTTCCGCGCCACCAGGGAGTGCGCAAGCTCATGGACGATAATAGAAACAAAAAGCAGGATCGCGCCGGACACTCCCATCAGCCAGTATTCGGCGCTGGTAAGCCCGGGATAAATGTGAGGGAAGAACCCTACGGCCAGAGACCACGTGATCAGTACGGCGATGATCAACCAACTGGAATCCACGCGGACGGCAAAGCCGAACATCCTGAACAGCGTCACGCTTCGTCCGAACATGGCGCACCTCCGTTACCTGAAAGCGTTCGAATCCCACCACACAAGCTGAGCATCAAACTGGTTTTATCTGCTGGTAATATCTGCGTTTCGCCTTCTTTCAAGCGATGAATCAGCATGAGGCCGCACAGGTCCTGCCCTTTTTATTCTATGCCCGATGGGAACATGAAACAATTTAGGAGGTTACGCGTGGATTGTTTTTCCGCAGGCCGGGCACAACCACTGTCGATTGTATGCATTACGACTGTCCTATCCACGCGCCCATCAGAAGGGAAGAATGAGTTCCACCTCGCCGGAATTGGGCCTGACGAGCGTCACACGGACAAGTTCGCCTTCACGGGCCAGAGCGACGATCCGAGCATCCTCGACGCGCGGAGTCTTAAGGTTTGCGCCAGCGGTGTAAACGGACAGAGTCGTGGGATAATTCTCCACCAGCGAGACCTTGATTCGAAGCTGCCTTCTTGCTGCGTCCCACACCTCGTTCGCGATTTCAACTCCCCCCATCGTGATGTGTCGGTCTGTACCGATCAGTTGGGGATGGCCCTCATCGGGACGGACAGAAATTACCTGACACTCATGGGGCAGAAGCTGAACAGAATATTCTCCGCTGATTTTGCCCAGGAATTTCTGCTTCCAGAAATCAAACAGTAAATAATCGCGGCCGGGTTCGAGCCCTGCCCTGGCAAAATTGAGGACGACCTTCTTCGCCGCCGGAGGATTCAGAAACGACGGGACCGGAAGAAGTTGGAGGCCGGGAGGTTTTAAAGACGATGTTGCAATGCGCTCATTCTGGTTCTGTGCGTCACTGAGTCTGGATGAAATCGCCATTTGCGCGCCGTAGCCGTGAGTAGTTCCAAGCAGTTCATCGTCGCGGTTCAGAATCCTTAAAGCAGCGGGTTGCATGCCAGGGGGCATTTCATCGGGCCCGTTGTCCCAATTGAACAATCCCACCACCGCCCAGGAGCCGAAGGGCCGTCGGATATGAAGCACCCAGATCGGGCGATCCGTCTCGAAAGGATAGAGGTCCATGGGGGTGATATCCGCGACGGGCATGATCTTTCGAACCATATCGCGGCGGTCGGGCGGGAGCTTCGTCTCATCATCACCGAGCATTAATAACTGCCCTGTGAGGCCGAGGATGGACGTCCAGGTGCGCGCCTCCTGCAACGTCAGCGGCGGGCGCACGACCAGCGCGTCAGGATCGCCGTACCAGGCGATGTTGTGGGTGTAATATCCGCGCCGGATGCCGGCAAGCGCTTCGCGCACGCCGCGAAACGAGGGAGGCTCGCCATCGCCTACAACGTCGCCGGCCAGGCGTCCGGCTTGCGCGATCCCCATGGCCTCCGTTGGATAAACCGGGCCGCAGGCTGAAAAGAAGACATCGGGTTTGACGTCCATAGCCTGCCGAATCAGAGTGAGCGCCTTGCGAAAGGCCGTGTTCGCATCCAGAGTGGGGTCAAAAGCGCGGATGCGGTTTTCCGCCCAGATGTCGCGAGTGTCGTTTTCTCCATCCAGCTTGAAGTAGTCGTATCCCCAGTTCAGTGCGTGGTCGCGATAGGTGTCGTAGAGGTATTTTTGAAGGTTGGGGTTGGAAAAGTCCGCAACATAGGTGCCAAACCAGGTCCCAAGTTTTCCGCTGCCGGTTGCATCGTGCAGGAACCAGTCTGGGTGAATGTCATAGAACTGCTCGTCCGCATTTCCGAATGCCGAGAGCCAGAGGCCCGCGTACAAGCCCTGAGCGTGGATCTGGTCTGCAAGCCACTTCATGCCATGCGGAAACTTTTTGTTCCAGGCGTTCCAGTCGCCGCCAATCGGCGAGCCCTTTTCTCCGTCGCCGGCAGCCTGCCATCCGGCGTCAACCAGGCAATACTTCAGCCCAAACGGCTTGTAGTAACTGGAAACTGCCCGCGCATTCTCCAGGATTTCCTGCTCGGTAATATGGGAGAAGTAATCGTACCAGGAAATCCAGCCCACGGGCGCCTGTGGCCATTTCTGTTTATCGAGCGGGGCATAAAACGGCAGACGGCGTTTATATACATTTTTGACCAGCATAAAGCGGCAACTGGGAGCGCTGCCAAGCGGGTCCGAGGCAGTGACTTCCAGTCCACCGGGGATGGGCTGGAACGAGGTCCTTCGCGCAAGCACGCAGAGCGCCTGGTCGCGAAAACGGTCAAAGACGCAATCGTTGAGCGGGCTTGTAGCGCCTCCGCTTTCCATCTGCATGATGCCGTCGTGGGCGTCGTGCAGACGGGCCTGGATTGGGTCGGGTCCGCCGGCAATCTCTGCAGCGATATCCAACTGCACGTCGCCTCCGGAAGGCAAGCCCGCAAGCGACACCTCGATTGCAGGCCCGTTACTGTTCAGATTTATTTCGTAGGGTGCCGGCCCCTGAACTTTGAACGTCCACTGGCCGGGGTTTGCTGAAGCGACGGGAGCCAATCTTACCCCAGGCGCCGTGGAGCTGATTTTGGGATCGCCCGCAATCACGCCAACCTTCAGGCCGGTGACCCAGGTTGCGCCATCAAATGCGAGGCTTATTGTACGGTTGTCGCGGGAGAGGCCGACTGACCATGCCGCGGAGGCCTGAACGGTTTGGCTGACTTCCTGCTGCGGCGTTCTGCCAGGGGCGGCAGTTTTTCTTGCACGGGCCCTGGGGTGCGCGGCCCGTTGAGGAACCACTCGCGCCGCTTCGTACGGACGGCATGGCAGCGTCGATGCAAGAATAAAAGCAACAACGGCGGTGCGGGTTAACCTGGTCAATTTGTTTCACCCTTCAAGGATGCAGACTTTAATTTCTGCCAGTCATTCAGCCGTGAATTCGCCGAAAATTATACTCCTTTGCCGATGCGGTGCATTTGACAAATTGGCGTGATTCCGCCTTGCGCACTTCCCGCCCGGCAAATTCGGAGGCATCTATCTTCATGTTCCGCCTCGATGACGATGCCTCCAACTGCCTTCGATAGAAATGTCTCCTGGAGCGGGATCTGTAAGGAAGTTCGATTGAGGCGAAAAGAGATAAGCAAGCAGATGCACGGACTTGCAACGCCGAAGATGATGATTTACCGGCGGCCGAAGTAGTGCGGGAGAGGAAGTGGCGAGCGCATCGTCCTTGGCAGAAGCGGCGGGAGTTTGGCGGATTGCTGAAATACGGTTCGGAGCCCGTCAGTTCGAGCGAAGCCCTGTCCCGGCCGGCATGGGGCAAAGCGAGAAATCTGCTTTTGTCCAGGCGCAAGAGAACAAAAACAGATTCCTTAGGTTGATAAACGCATTGCCATTCAGATCGGCGCCGCTCGGGGTTTTTTGCAGCAATCCGTTCGAGAGAGGTCGGAGATTCTGCGGACATCACCTTCTTCAGCGGAAGGTTGCCCTCAAATTATCAACGGAGCAACCCGGTTTCATACTCGAGCGTGGCGTTCCGGTCTTCAAAGTCGTACTTGGCGTTTACAGCCTGGATTTCGGCCTGAGTCTCATTCAATTGGGCCTGGGAAAGCGCCACCATCGAGCTTAGCCCAAGATTGTACCTGCCCTGGGCCAATGCCAGGGAAAGTTTGGCCTGGTTAAGGAATTTGTCAGCAACATCGATCTGCTGGTAGCTTGTGGACGCATTGGCCCAGGCGATCCGCACGTCGCGGGCGATCCTCTCCTTCATATTCTCGAGTTGCTCGTCCGCGGCGCGGGCCCGCAGCATCGCTTCCTCGCGCCGGGCGGCAAAGAGATGCCCATTAAAGACCGGTATCTCGATGTCCACCGCGGCGGCCTCGTAATGCTCCGGGATCGGCTGCGCAGGATTTAATTGGGTGATCAGTGGAAGAGCACCGGCGACGCCCACAGCCGTCACCGTAGGGAATGAGAGGTCCCTTTCTGCCCTTTCGAACTTATATGCCGAACGGTCCGTGAGGGCCAGGCTAAGAATCTCAGGGCGATATTTCCAGGCCTCCAGGACAAGCGGTTCCGGAGAAGCGGGCGGCGCCGGCGGCAATGGCGATTCAACCAGTTTATACGACTTTATCGTTTCGAGACCCATGGCACGAGCCAACTGGGCCCAGGCGATTTTAAGATTATTCCTGGTCTGAATCTCGAGGAGTTTCGCCTGGGCAACATTTACCTGGGCAAAACTCAGGTCAAGGTCGGACTTCAGTTTGTTCTTCACGAGGGCCGTTACCTGGTCCAGAATTACCTGGCGTTCGGCCAGGGTCGTTTGGGCGACCTTCAAGAGGGCCTGAGCGCGCAGCACTTCAAAATACGCGTGATTAACGCCCAACAGGACCGAATATCGAGTTGATTGTGCGTCTTCGTCGGCGGCGTTAGCCTGTAATCGGGCCGATGCCACCAGATTGCCCGTGCGGCCAAAGTCGGTGATGAGTTGACCGACGGTAACGCCCTGTCCAAAGCGGTTGAAGAGCCGTGAATCTGTGAGATAGCCCGCACCGATGCGCGTGTTGCGCCCTGCGACGGAGCCGGTCACATCGCCTTCGACAACAGGGAAATATGCCGAGCGGACCTCCCTCGCCGTCTGGACTGACGCCAGCGCGTTGTCCCGAGCGGCTATCACACTGGGATGGTTTTTCAGGGCAATCTGTTCGGCCTCCTTCAGAGTGAGTGTTGGAGCGTTTTGCGCCCGTCCGGAAATTGCGCAGAAGCTCACAGCAAGAATGCTGAGGATTTGGATCGTTCTCTTCTTCATTACGAATTCTCCAGTTTTGCGGCCAGTTTTCAAAATTCCATCCGGGAACACTTCCATTCCCTGGGTAGTGATTTGTGCAGAATCGCTGATGCGGCGAGGCAAGGTCATGCCTCGGAGGAATCATCCGCCTGCGCCGTGCTTGGGCGGTTCCGGTAAACCAGGAAGTAAGCGGCCGGAATCACGAAGATACTGAGAATTACTGAAAACGACACACCGCCGATAATGGCCCGTGCCAGGGGCGAGTAGGCTGCACTACCGGCCTCCAGTTGAAGAGCCATGGGCAGCAAGCCCACCACCGTCGCCAACGAGGTCATCAAAATGGGACGCAGGCGAATGCGGCAGGAAAGGATCACCGCCTCCTTAACCGTCTTGCCTTCCTGTTCGAGGCGTTTGGCGAAATCGACGATCAGGATCGCGTTCGATACCACCATACCTACCATCATGAGAACTCCCATCAAGGACTGAATGTTGACGGTGGTACCGGTCAGAAAGAGAATGACCAGCACGCCAGTAAGTCCCGTAGGAATTGCGAGCAGAATCAGGAACGGATCCATAAAGGACCGCGTCTGCGCCACCAGGATTAAATAAACAAGCAAAATGGCGATGATGAGACCCAAGGCAAAACTCTTGAAGGAGGTCTCCATCGTGTTAACCAAACCACGGATATCCACCCGGAAGTTCCGGCTGGGCAAGGGCGTCGTCGCGACGATACGCCGGATTTCTTGATATGGCCGGGAGAGGTCCTCACCCTTCGGCTTGACGTAGATGTCGACTTCCCGCTCCAACTGATAATGATCGACTTCGGTTGGTGAGGGAACGGTATGGATCTGGCATAACTGATTCAGATAGGTTGGCGCTTTCAGTTGCGGATCATGGAGGGGCATGGTTTCGATATCGGCAATGGAGCGAACCTGCCGGTCCGGATATTGGACGTCGACGAAGTATTGGTTCCCGGACTTGGGATCAATCCAGTATCCCGGCGCGATCATTTCATCCGAAGTCAAGGCGGTGATTACATTGTCGATGACGTCTTTGGGGGTCAGACCCAACTCACTCACGCGGGTACGATTCATGTCTACCATCAGAGCGGGATAATCCATGTCCTGGGGAATATACACATCGCTGATGTCATGGAGGCGCTTGATTTTGCCGGCCAGAGTTTCTGCGATGTTCATGTCCGTGCGAAGGTCCATGCCGCTCACCTGAACATCGACAGGCGCCGGCACTCCCTGATCCAAGACGGATTCAATCAGCGAGCCAGAGTGGAAGTAGGTGCGCAACTGAGGAAGCTGCTCGGCGATCTGGTTTCGAACCGCATCCATATAGTGAAAGCTGCTCAATTGGTGGTCGGCATTCAGCCCGACTTGGACGAATGCAGTGTGCATCGCTGCGTTGGGAGTAAACAGTGACTCAAAACCCGATGAGAGTCCAATATTCGAGACGACGGTGTTCAGATCGCGCGGCTTGACGACATGGCGGACAATATCTTCCACTCTTTTTACGTAGTCCTCGGTTACTCCCAGACGCGTGCCAGTGGGGGCCTTCAGGTTGATCATGAATTGTCCGGCATCAGTCCGCGGAAAGAAGGAAAAACCGAGCAAAGGATAGAGCGCCAGGCTTGCGACGAAAACGCCCACAAAACCATAGATGACAGCCTTCGGATGCTGCAAAGAGACTTTTACCCACTCTTCGTATCGATCCAGCATACGTTCAAAATGCTTATTGAAGGCCTCGTAAAAACGTCGGGCGATCCCTCCGCGCGTGGGGATTCCTTCGTCAGCCTTATCCTCCAAGGCCCTCAGGACGCGCGAGCAATAGAGTGGAACCACGGTTACCGCGACAAAGTACGATGCAATTAATGTGAGCACCACCCCTGAGGCGAGAGCTGTAAAGAGATACTTGCTGACACCAAAAAGCATCGTGACGGGGAAGAAGACTACGATGGTCGCCAGGGTGATGGCCAAGACTGCCATGCTGACTTCATTCGTACCTGCCTCGGACGCGGCTCTGGGCAAGTCGCCCAACTCCATGTGCCGGTAGATGTTTTCAAGAACGATGACCGAGTTGTCGATCAATCGCGAAAAAGCCAGTGCCAGGCCGCTGAGGAGCATGGCATTGATAGTGTTACCGCGAATCGCCAGCAGGACTGCGGCAGCCATGACAGAAAGCGGGATCGATAGAAACACGGCGCTGGTGGCACGAAGGCTCCCCAGGAAGAGCAGGATCATCAATCCGGTCAGGACAAGACCTATACCGCCCTCGTCCATTACTGTATGAATGGCCTGGCGGACAAATTGCGATTGGTCGAACACCACCATCGCCTTCAATTGCCGAGGAATGTCGCGCAGGTGTTGAATGGCGTTGCGAATTCCATCAACAACCTGGATCGTATTCGTGTTGCCCCCTTGCTTCATCACTCCGACATAGACCGAGCGCTGGCCGTCGATGCGGACAATGTTATATTGCAAGGAGGCGCCATCCACAGCATGACCGATGTCCGAAACATACACATTTTTCTGTCCGATCGTCTTCACAACGATGTCGTTTAGGGATTGCGCTGAAGGAACCTGCGCATTGGTATAAATGTTGTAATCCAGAGGACCGATTCGTACGTCTCCGGCAGGCAGGATCAAGTTGGACTGATTCACGGCCTTCACTACATCCATGGGGCTCAGACCCAGCGCCTGAAGCTTGAGCGGATCGACGTACACCATCAACGCACGATATTTGCCCCCGAATGGTGGCGGCACGGTTGCCCCCGGGACCCCGGCAATCTGGTCCCGTATTTCATATTGCAGGTAGTCCCGGAGTTGTGTTTCCGTGAGGCCCTTGCCTTTCACAGCCAGCAGGCAAACTGGCAAAAAGGAGGCGCCCGTGCTCAAGACGACCGGCGGCAGCGTGCCGTGAGGCAGCCGACGCAAGTCGGCCATCGCAAGATTGGAAATCTCTGTCACATCCGCGTTGGGGTCGCTCCCAGGCGTGAAAAATACCTTGATGAGGCTGACACCCGGAAGGGAGCGCGACTCAATATGGTCAATGTTGCTCCCAAGCGTAAAGAAGCGTTCGAAGGTGTCGGTAATCTGGGCCTCTACTTGCTGGGGCGGCATGCCACTGTAGAAAGTGGCGCAAGTAACCACAGGAATATTGATGGGTGGAAACAAATCTACCGGCATTTTTACGATGCTCGAAATCCCCAGCACGCAGACGATAAGGCACGTCACAATGATGAGATACGGGTTGCGGAGAGCGAACTTGGCCATTATGCCCCCTTCTCCGTAAATTCCATTGGGTTGAGAACCCTTACCTGCACTTTCTCGCCGGGTCTGTAGCCGGACTGCTCCCCGAAGATGACTTGTTCCCCTTCTTTCAATCCGGAAAGCACCTCGACCAGATTAGGCGTTTCGATCCCAAGCCTCACAGTACGCCGTTCGATCGTGTGGGACCGGTTGACGACCAGGACTGTCCCGCTGTTGCCACCGGAGCGTACCACCGCCTGGATAGGAATAGCGAGGGTGTTAACGGCCCGGCGTACCGGCAGATCTACGTAGGCGTACATTCCCGGGATGATCTCGTAGTGCGGGTTCTTCACCTCGACTTCCGTATGCATGGTTCGAGTGCTCAAATCGATCTGGTCCGAAGTCAAAGAGACTTTGCCCTCAAAGGTCTTATTGAGGGCCGGCACCTTCACGTTAACCGTTTCCCCGACTTTGACATCAGGGACAAACTCCTCCGGGACAGGAATCACGAGTCGCAGGATGTCGTTCTCCGCCAAGTGACAAAGTGAAAGATCAGACTTGCTGGAAGAAGTACCGGCGGGAAGCAAAGCACCCGTGTAACCATCGAGACGGGTGACAACACCAGGGAAGGGCGCGGTGATGCGCGCATAATCGGCAAGGGCCTCGTCCCGCTGAAGCGTGGACTTGTCGGCCGCGAGTTCCTCTTGGGCGGCGGCAAGCGCCGCCTGGTCCGCGGAAACAGCGGCTTGGCTTTCGAGGTCCTTTCCGTGCGCTACGTCCACTTCTTCCTGCGCCACAAGATGCGGATTAAGTTTTTGGACCCTGTATAACCGTTTGTACGTCACATCGGCGACCTGGTAGGCAGACTGGTCGCGGGCCAATTCCTGTTGAACACGCTCAACGTCTTTCTGGGCCCGCTGGACCGCCGCCATATCGCGGTTGACTTGGGCCAGAAGCTCAGGTACCTCAAGAACGGCCAAGAGCTGCCCCTGCCTGACGTGCGTGCCCCAGTCGATATAAAGCTTCTTCACGTAGCCCGACACCTTGGCGTGGACATCAATCTCCTGGTAGGGCACAAATTCAGAGGCAATTTCGAGAGTGTTGGACAGGTTTTGCCGCGTCACCGGGACTACCCCGGCCACGGCGATGTCTCCTTTTCGGGCCCGCACGTTCGCGCGCATGTTGTTCGCCGAACAGGAGGACATCACCAGGAAAATGCCTGCGAGAAATGAAATGTATCCGATAGCCTTTGCTTGTTTTGAAAGGTGCTGATGGGTCTTCATCCCCGTTCCTCGTCTTTATTTTCGATCGTGCTCTGATATCGAGTCCGTCCTGAGTGATGCATCAACTTCTTTGATAAGCTTGCGCAGTTTTTCTACAGAAAATTCAGCCGACCGGCAGAAATCCAATATCAGACGCTCCTTTTCTTTGATAGCAGCGGCCCTCTTGGCAACTTCCCCAGCAACGCTCCAGGGTATTGTCTGGATTCCGTGCCGGTCCCCATGGACAAGATCGCCGGGGCGGATGCGCAACCCGCCCACTTCCACAGGCTCGCCAAAACTGACAACGTGTGCGTAAGCGTGCGAAACGGATACGTGCCCGGCAAATAAATGAAAACCCAGTCGCTCAACCGACGCCAGGTCACGAACGGCCCCATTCGTCACGTAGCCAATGCACCCAAGCGCCTTGCAGATGCTGGCGTGAACTCCGCCCATAAAAGACCCCACGCCAGGGCTGTGATCAACATCCTGCATGACCACGACGCGTGGCGAAGGAATCGAAAGCACGTGGTTCCACCAGTTGGTATGATCAACAAACCTCAATTCCCGCGGCGGGGGCAGAGAGGAGGCCATGGGAGGCGCTGAGGTGCGGATCATTCCTGTGACCGCATATCCAAGCATGGGAGGAAAGTGTTTGAAAACACACTTGACGCTGTTATCGCTCGCAAACCCTTCGTTCCGCATGCGAACTTGAAAACTTTCTATTGCATTTGCCACCGAGCAGGCATCCAGCCGCTGCAATGCGTCAAATTGTTCTTTAGTCAGAAATCGCTCCACGGGCGTACCTCCGGTGAAATACACAATCTTGACTCCCTGCCCGGCCAGCGCAGCTCAGACAGGGAAAAAGAATTGACTTGTGCGAACATGTGCTTTTGAGACACGCACAAATGAGGAGTCAGTTAAAGACTTGTCTGGAGATTGTTCAGGATAGAACGGGCGGGGAACGTAGCTGGCGAACATAAAGCCAGGCAGCAAACTTGTAAAATTCCAACGGCCGTCTCAGTAAAGGCTGCTGGGCCCTTTGGCGGCGCCCGAAAAATGCTGAAAATTCGTGGGCAGAGGTGCGCCGAGTGCTTACATCCTCGCACCGGCTATCAATAACTTTGGTGGATCGAAAAAGACGGGTCGCAACTTTGGGATACATGTTGCGCAATCCGCCCCTGCCCACCGTCGAGAACCCTGCCAAGCCTGCCAAAAGCAACAGTATGGCCGCGCACCTCAGACTACCGCGCCGCCGCGTCGCTTTGTTCTGCTGCAGATCAGGTATCCTTGGCATTGGTGTTGCCCCAACTCCTGACAGCAAAAAATTCCGATGCGGTATTCAAGTCTCAGGTTGCTTTATGCTGGCAGGTAACAGACCTGGGAAATGAAGAAGCCCTTTCCATATTGCTTGCGGTCGAGCGTTGGTCAACTTAACTTTTGCGGGTCAGAACGGGCCTGAATAAAGGGTTTGCTTGCCGCTGGCGCAACTTTTTTAATTGGCAAAATCGTGGCGAAAGCCCTCTTCAGCGTACGCCAACTCTCAAGCTGGCGCGATTGCCTGGATTGCGGTATCATGATTTGCGTCGCAGGGCCGCAACCAAGGTATTGGGATGTGGGGGTGGGCTTCCGATGGCAACTGTAGCTCAAACTCCAGCGCAGCCGGCGACAACTGCAATCCGGATGACAAGGCGGTGTAACCTTGTCCAGCTCGAAGCGTTGCGGCGGACTTTGGAATATGTCGCAATCGCCATGCTTGGTGAAAAGTTTGCAGCCATCCGGATGAATTTACCCCAATAGGGTAACCAGTTGCCGAAGCCAATTCGTTTAGGCCCTTTCAGGCCCGTAGCTCAGCCCGGTTAGAGCGCTACCTTGACACGGTAGAGGTCAGCGGTTCGAGTCCGCTCGGGCCTACCATTCCCAGAGGGTGCAGATTTGAAGTTCTGCCAGGAACCCCCGTCCAAGCTAAAGCAATCAACCCGCATTAGTCCAAGCGGACACGGGTATTTTGTTCAAGCCTTACCAGGAACTTCGTCAGCATGACTGGCCTTGTTGCGGCGTCAGCAGGGATTTTTTTCCGGATAGCATGATGAATCCTTTGCTGTTGGCATGAGCACCTTGCAGGGTGCACGACGATGTGACCCTCTCCGTCCTTTTATTGAAGGCTTAAGGCTCAAACTTGGAAGATTGAGAAATGCCTGCCTCAGCGCGCCTGTTGTAGCTCGGCATTATTATGAATCAGCCCGAAAAGAGCCGGGGGGGACTCCCGTAACGTGGCGCTAAGAACTCCACTTGCCCAATAAATTTGCGGCCGTTTCACAATTGTAAACACCCGTAGTTTCCGCAGGCTTGCAGCCAGACGTTTTTTGTTGCTACGTGTCTCAAGAGTATGGTAGAGTGTCTATTTGCGGTGATGGGGCACCACCGTTAAGAGTCTGGGAATACCGAGACTAATGGCTCCTACCTGGAAGGTAGGGGCCTTTTTGTTTTTAGGGCTAAAATGCTGGTACGCATCGTTTACAACCTGGTGCAAGTAGCTGTGGTGATGACTTTTTCGCCGTTGCTGGCAGGGGTGATCAATCGCCTGAAGGAAGTCGTCCAGTCAAAACGCGGGCCCAGCATTTTCCAGCCTTATCGCGACATCTGGAAGTTGTTTAATAAGGACCAGGTTTTTTCTGAATACAGTTCCTGGATATTTCGTTTCACCCCATATCTGGCTTTTGTTGCGCCGATCTTTGTAACGCTGCTCATTCCGGTGCTGACGAATTATCCATTGTTTTTTGCGTTCATGGGCGACATGCTGGGCGGCGGCTTTGTGCTTGCTCTGGCGGGCTTCTTTGCAACGCTGGCCGCCGTTGACACAGCCAACCCTTACGGCCCAATGGGGGCCAGCCGCACACGCCTGGTCGGCTTTCTTGCCGAACCCGTGTTCATGATTGTTTTCTTCACAGTCTCTTTTGTAGCGGGCTCCACCATCCCTTACATCGTGCAGGAACAATGGGTAAAACCTTTCTCCAATTTCTTTGAACCTGCACACGTTCTTATCATCCTGGCTTTCTTCATTCTGATTCTGGCCGAGGGAGGACGCATTCCAGTCGATAATCCCTCCGGGCACTTTGAACTTGCCATGATTGACGAATCCAAAGGCCTCGAATATTCGGGACCTGCGGCCGCCCTGATGAAGTGGGGCGGGGAAATGAAGCTCTTCGTTCTCATTTGTATCCTGTTGAACGTCTTAGTAACGCCCTGGGGACTGGCACAGACTACGGCGCCCAGCGCTGTTCTTCTGGCCATTCCGGCCATACTATTCAAGATCTTCCTGTTTGTTCTGGTACTGGTGGTGGTTGAGAGTTCGCTCGCAAAGTTGCGCCTCTTTCGAATCAGCGAATTTCTGGGAGCCGCTTTCATCATTTCGGTCGCGGCAATGATCAGTTGGCTGTTTGCATTCTGATGTCTCAGGAAACGGAAACCAGCAAAACATGACTCCTGTTACTTTCCTTCCTCAACTCAACGCACTGGCCGGCGGCCTGTTTTTGTTGTGCACCTTCGGAATGGTTGCCACTCGTCAGGTGCAGGGTTGCATGCGCTTCTTCATCTGGCAGTCCATATTCCTTGCCGCTTCGGCTTTTCTGCTGGGGCTTCATCCCGTGGTATGGGACCTGATCGGCGTGGCTGCTATAAACCTGATTAACAAGCCGATTCTGATCCCCTGGCTTCTTCGGAAGACCGTTCCAGGCGAAGTTTACACAAGACGCGAGATCGATCAGGTCTTGAACATTCCCACTTCATTGCTGGTTTCTCTTGGTCTCGCGATTGCCGCGTACCTTATAACTTCGCCCTGGCTGCGGATCCCCGCAGGACCCTCCGTCGGAGTAAACCTCCCGATCGGACTTGCTGCAATCTTACTGGGGGCCTACACGCTGACGGTACGTCGGGAGGCCGTGCCGCAACTGCTCGGTTTGTTGTCTATGGAAAACGGCGCCTTCTTTACCAGCATCGCCATCGCCCCGACGCTGCATCTGTTTATCGAACTTGTAGTGGCCTTCGACGTATTGATCGCTGTCTTTGTGATTGGAGTTCTGACTCGCGCGATGCAGGAGCATATCGGCACAACGAACGTCGGTTCTCTCGCCACGTTGAAAGAGGAGCCTCGGCCGTGATCTTACTTGCAATCTTGGTCCTGCCTTTGCTGGTTTCAATCTTGTGCTGGACGCCGTTCATCGGGCGGAGGATTGCCTCAGCCCTGACGGTAGCCAGTTGCCTCATCCTGCTGGCGCTGGCGATTGGAGCAACTCATCGCGTTATCGCTTCCGGGAGCGTAGTAGCGATTCGAGGCTGGATCGAAATGGACGCTCTGGGGGCGCTCATCCTCTTACTTGTCAGCGCGCTTGCCGTGACAGCCTCGGTTTACTCCCTGGGTTACATGAGGCGCACGACCCACGACGCCTCCCTGCTTCATCACTATTACGGAAACTTCAACCTTTTTATCTTCTCCATGGTTGCGGTTCCGGTTGTTGTAGGCCCAAGTGTTGCCTGGCTGGCGGTCGAACTGACCACCCTGCTTTCAGTGCTGCTCGTCGGATTCGAAAGCAATCGCGAGGCGCTGGAGGCCGCCTGGAAATACGCAATCATTACCCTGACCGGGGCGGCCATCGCACTGTTTGGCTTCCTTCTGTTGTTCTGGGCCATGCAGGTGGCAGGAGGATCAGATTACACATGGTCCGGGCTTATGCTTGTCGCGCCCCACATGCCGCCTGCGGTGATGAAGATCGCATATCTTGCGATCCTGGTGGGCTTTGGGACCAAGGTGGGTCTGGTTCCACTCCACACCTGGCTGCCCGACGCGCACAGCCAGGCCCCCACGCCGGTTTGCGCACTTCTTTCGGGAATTGAAACGAGCGCGATCCTTTACGTCATTCTTCGCCTGATGCCGATCGCCAGAGCTTCGCTTGGTCTTGCTGTTAACCGCTGGGCGCTGGTATTTGGGCTGATCTCCGTTGGCGTGGCTGCTTTTCTGCTGATCCAGGTACATGATTACAAGAGGCTGTTTGCTTACTCGACGGTTGAGCACATGGGCATCATTCTGACGGCTGCCGGCCTCGGCGGGCAGGCGGCGCAGTATGGCGCCATGTACCAGATCTTTTCGCACGCCTTTACAAAGTCTTTTTGCTTCTTTGCTGCAGGTGCTGTGTTATTGGCCCTCGGTACGCGTGAAATTGCAGCGGTGGGCGGGCTGGCCCGAAAATCTCCCGGCGCGGCCGTTGCTCTACTCCTGGGGAGTCTGGCAATTGCGGGCGCTCCGCCATTCGCAGTGTTTCTTGGAGAATTTACAATTTTGAAAGCTGGCGTTGCAGGCGGACATTATCTTGCCACGGGCTTGCTGGCCCTTTTTCTTGCAATTGCATTCTTCGGAATTTTGCTTCATGTGAACCAAATGGTGTTTGGAATCGAGCCGGATGCGCCCCTTGAAGCCTCCAGGATTCCAAAGACCAGCACGCTGGCGATGGTGCTGGCAGCCGCGCCTGTAGTGATTTTTGGGGTTTATGTGCCCAGCACGCTGCACACACTGCTCATCCGGGCCGCCGGAATCATCGGAGGATAAGCGCATGGAGTCAGCAGCCGAAACAGCCGCCCAAGCCCACCAGAAATGGCCCTCCCAACTCGAAGTCTGGATTGATCGCAGAAAGCCCGTCGCTGAACTTCGCATCAGGACGACAGAAATCCTTCGCGACGTAGCGCGCTGGCTGACGACGGAAGCAGGGCTGCGTTTCGCGGGCCTGATTCTGGAGCAGCAGCCGGAACAGTGGGAATTCCGGTACCTCTTTTACCTCGATCATAAGGCCGGTTGGATTCATGCACTGGTTCATCAGCCCGTCGAGCAGGTGTCAGTACCCAGCATCAGTTCGGAAGTTTATGCCGCTGATCCACATGAACGGGAAGCAGAGGACCTTTTTGGGGTGACCTTTTCCGGACATCCCAAGCTCGGGGATTTTGTGCTGCACGACGATAGCTGGCAGGAATCCGTGGCTCCCATGCGGAAGGAATTTGACGAAGCGGCCGCGCTCGCTGAGCGGGCGCCCCGTGAGGGCTGGCGGCCGCGCACTATCGTAGAAGCCCCTGGCGCCTTCGTCACGCCCATAGGACCCGTGTACGCAGGCGTCACAGAGTCGGCGCAATTTTTTCTGGAAACCGTGGGAGAGGATGTCATCCGTGCCATTCCGCGACTTTTTTACAAGTACCGGGCGATGGAAAAAGTCGCAGAAGGGAGGACGATTGACGAAGGTCTCCTCTTCGCAGAGCGGTTTGCAGCCACCACCGCCTTCGCTCACGCTCTTGCTTATTGTCAGGCCGTGGAGGCGATCTGCCGGGTCAAAGTACCCCCGCGCGCAGTTATGCTGCGGGGCTTTCTGGCGGAGCTCGAGCGTTTTCGCCACCACGTGGGCGTGATCCAAGAAATCTGTGAGTCCACCGGCCTGTCGGTGGCTGCAAGCCAGGCCGCCCTTCTGGAAGAAGACCTGCTGCGTATCAGCGGGGCTTTTACGGGCCACCGCTACCTTTTCGGGCTGGTAACTCCGGGAGGGCTGATGCGTGATTTCGCAGGCCCGGACTGCCGGGACGCCGTTGAGCAAGCACGAAAAGTCCTGCTTAAACTCGATTCTCTTTTCGAGATGCTGCGTTATTCAAGCAGCTTCCTTGACCGCCTGGAAGGAGTGGGATTGATTTCTTCCGACGAGGCGCGAAAGCTTGGCCTTGTCGGGCCCATCGCGCGTGCTTCCGGGATCGTCGGCGACTTGCGAAAAGCACAGCCTTACTGTAATTACGACCGACTCCAATCTGATGAAATCATCGAGAATGAAGGCGACGGCTTTGCGCGCGTGCGGGTGCTTTACCAGGAGGCAACCCAGGCCGTCCATATCATGGGGCAGATTCCGCCACAGCTTGAAAGCGGCGAAGTGCTGGCGCCCGTTACTCCGCAGCAAGGGGCGGCCTTGGGCTGGGCTGAGGCTCCCCGCGGAGCCACTTTCCACTGGGTAAGGCTGGGCGGAGACGGGCTGATTTCACGCTATCACGTCGTTTCACCATCTTTTATTAACTGGCACGGATTTCATGCGGCTACGGAGAACTTCGCATTTCAGGATTTCCCGATCATTCTGGCGACACTTGGCCTTTCTGTCGCGGAGAACGACCGATAGGAGGAGCACTGAATCGATGAGCCAGTGGGTTTTGAAAGGAATATCCAGCGGGGTGAAGAGTACGCGTTATCCCGATGCAGAAGAAACTGCGGCCGGCGTTTCACCCGGTTTGCCCGACCCATCCGTCAATCTGACGGAAGCACAAAAGATGGAACTGATTGAGCGCTGCCCCAGCGGCGCGATTTTCATCGAGGACTCCAGCCTGTCGGTGAATTACCGGCGCTGCATTCACTGCTTCCGCTGTGTCCGCGGGGTGAGCGCTCCGCTCGCTTGGAATAGCGGTTACGAATGGGCTGGGTTGTCATCCGATGCCAATCCGCCGGACTGGCCGAAGGCATTCCGAAAATCACTTCACATCCGTGTTGTTGACGCCGGTGACTGCGGCGCCTGCCTGAATGAGGTCAAGCAACTCGCCAATCCCTATTACAATCTGCACCGCTTGGGCTTTTTTATCACTCCGACTCCCCGCGCCGCCGACATCCTTATGGTTGTCGGGCCGGTGACCGATCAGATGAGGAGGCCGCTGCGCGAGGTCTATGAGGCGATGCCTACGCCAAAGCTTGTAATGGCGGTTGGCGAGGGGGCGATCTCGGGCGGCATCTTTGGCCCGAGCTTTGTCACTTCAGCTGGAGTAAAGGAAGTGCTTCCAGTAGATATTGAAGTGCCCGGCTATCCACCGCCACCCCTGGCAATCCTCCATGGTTTGCTCGTAGCCGCAGGACGAAAGGCGCCGGCATCGCTGTTTGCTAGGGAAGCGGATGCCGTTCTTAAGAACAGGTAATTGTCATGCTCTTTCTAATTGATGCTTGGTTTGCGGTATGCCTGCTTGGAATCATTGCCCCGATTATCCTATCGGAGACCCGGAGTGCCCGGATTGTAGCCTGGTTCGGTTCGCTGGCGTCGCTCGCCCTCCTGTCTGCCGGAGGTGATGCGCTGTTCAGCCGACAGCCCTTGGACCTCCAACTCTGGACTCTGCCCGAACTAGGGACATTAAGCTTCGGCGTTGACCATCTTTCCGGCCTGTTCTTATTCATTTCTGGTCTGATTTTTCTTTCGGCCTCCGTGTTTTCAGGCCGCTATTTGGAGCGCTACGCGGGGCATTTCGATTTGCGGGTCTTTTGCATTTTTTATCATTCCATCTTTGTGGCCGTCGGATTGGTTTTGATGGCGGGCGATGCTGTGACTTTCCTGATGGGATGGGAAGCGATGTCCATCCTCGCCTACCTGCTCGTGAATTGCCAGCACCGCGAGGTACGGAACCCGGAGGCGGGTTACCTGATGCTGACGATGGGCGAGGCGGGCTTTCTGGCTGTAGCGGTTGCGTTACTCCTGCTGGCGATGGTTTCCGGTAGCCTGAGTTTTGCTTCCTTCCGGTCGGCCGCAGCCTTCGCCGGACCGGACATACGATGGGCCGTGTTTCTCCTGTCATTTTTCGGGTTCAGCGTGAAGGCCGGTCTCGCTCCTTTCAATCGGTGGTTGCCGCGGGTCTATCCGGTTTCATCTGCGACAGTTTGTGCACTTCTTTCCGGCGTACTGCTGAATCTGGGAATTTACGGAATTATTCGTGTTAATGGGGATCTGCTGCCGCCTACAAGCGTGAAAAACGGGCTGATCGTGCTGACCGTAGGCAGCCTGACTGCGCTGGTCGGAATTCTCTACGCCAACCGGGAAAGCGACATGAAAAGCATGCTGGCAGAGAGTTCCATTGAGAACATGGGAATTGTAACTGCGGCGTTGGGTGCGGGTTTCGTCTTTTCGGCTTCGCATGCTCCTGTGTTGGCGGGAATGGCCTTTATCGCGGCGCTCTACCAGATGATGAACCATTCGGTTTACAAATCGCTGCTCTTTTATGGCGCCGGCTCAATTGATGCTGCCGTTGGAACCAGAGCCATGGACCGCATGGGCGGGCTCATCAAGCGTCAACCTTGGATTGCGGCGTTTTTTCTGGCCGGAGCGCTGTCCATCTCAGCCTTGCCCCCGTGGAACGGTTTCGTGAGCGAATGGCTGACTCTCCAGACTCTGCTGCAGAGCGCAGTCCTCTCCTCAGCGGCAGTGAAAGTGGTCTTTGCCATCTGTGGGGCGATTCTTGCGCTGACAGCGGCTCTGGCAGTCACCTGTTTTGTCAAGGCGTTCGGATTGAGCTTCCTGGGGATTGCGCGCTCCGAGCAAGCAAAACAAAGCGCCCGTGTGCCGCATTCAATGCGGACTGCGATGGGTTTTCTTGCCGCGTTGTGTCTGTTGCTTGGTGTCCTGCCCACGTATGTTATTCCAGCCCTTGATCGGGCGGCGAGCCTCATTTCAAAGACCAACGCGAGCGAGACATTAATTCCGCCGTTTTTTCTTACAAGTCCTGAGAGGTCTCTCCTGCCGCCGGATTTCACGGCTGATTTTCATAATCTTGGCGCGCAAATTGGAAAGGGGATCCTGCCGGGAGCGGGGCTCGTTGTACTTCATCGCGGGACGGAGCGCAACCCTGTGGTCTTTGCCATGTCAACCAGTTATATGATTGTTGCACTGGCATTCCTGCTTGGCGGCTCCTTCCTGGTCCTGCGCTGGTGGCTGGCACGGCGAACTCAACGTTCAATACGGCCCGTATGGGCAGGCGGACTGTCTGAACTCCCGCCAGAACTTACATACACCGCCACGGGGTTTTCCAATCCGGTTCGGGTCACATTTAACGCCATCTTCCATCCAGCCCATGTTGAAGACAGCAGCGAAATGGTGGCCCAGCACTTTCGAGTGGTAATTCGAAGAGTGACTGAAGAACATCATGTTCTTGATCGCTTATTCTATCGGCCGCTTCGGAAGGCAGCCACAGGCATCGCAAATACAGTAGCAAAGATGCATCACGGCAGGATCAACGCTTATGTGGCGTACATTCTCCTTTGCTTCCTGACCATGCTCTTGATCGGCCGATATCTATGAGGGTTCTTTTCTCATCGATCCCCAGGACGCTGCGCGGCGACATGATGATTCCCTGCGTATAAAATATCGCAAGGGGATGGCATCTGTGATATAAAACAATCTTGGTGATGGAGTTCGCCGGCTGATTCCCTGCGCAGACAGGGTGATGACTCCTGACCGCCATAGGGCGTTCAGGAGTCTTTTTGTTTTATGGAGGTCGCAGGTCCATCGAGGGTCCATCGCGGCGGGTAAGCGTGGTCGCTGCGGTTACTGATCGACTTTGGTTTTGTTATTTTGTTTCCGCAGCCATGCGCCCACGGTCGGGGAGGATTCATGGAACACCAGCGCTTTGAGGGAGACCGGACGCTGATGAGAATCCACATCGGCGAATCCGACAAGTGGCATGGAAAGCCGCTTTACGAGGCGATCGTGGAACTTCTCAGAAAAGAGGGCTTCTACGGAGCTACTGTACTTCGCGGCGTGGGAGGATACGGTTCATCAAGCAGGTATCATACGACGAAGGTCCTGCGGTTGTCCCAGGACCTGCCGATTATTATCGAAGTTGTTGAGTACTCGGAACGGATCGAGCGCATCCTGCCTAAACTTGATGAAATGGTGGACGGGGGTCTGATTACGCTGGAGAAAGCCCACGTCATCCTCTACCGCCCGAAATCGATGGATAAGTGAGCACACGGCTCCTTCAGCACCCATTGAATCCAAGATAGTCCCATGAAGATCGTAATCATTTCCGACATTCACGGTAATTTTGACGCGCTTTCTGCTCTCCCAGAGACCTACGACGAGCTTTGGGTCCTCGGTGACCTCGTGAACTACGGACCCGAACCAGAACCGGTCATCGATTTTGTAAGAGCGAAAGCGTCGGTTGTCGTGCGCGGGAACCACGACCACTCGATTGGCTTTAGCGAAGACCCCCGCTGCTCGCCGCGTTTTAAGAAAATGGCGGAGGCCACCGGGCGCTATACCGATTCGGTGCTTGGGTTCGGCCACAAGCACTATCTTCGAACCCTGCCGTTGTATATCGAATTGCAGCGAGGCGAGACCCGGTTTTACATCTGTCACGCGCTCCCTTCGGATCCGCTGTTTGGCTATTGCGAGGCGGACTCTCCACGCTGGCTCGAGGAAGTGGAGAGGGTTGGTACTGACGTCATCCTTGCGGGCCACACACACGTTCCTATGATGAGATCGGTTGGTTCGTGTACGGTCGTTAATCCTGGCAGCCTTGGCCAGCCCAAAACGGGAAGTCCTGCGGCACGGTACGCAGTTTGGGAAGACGGCAGATTCGAGTTGAAGTCGTGCCCTTACCCATTTGAGAAAACCGTGGCCAAGGTCCAAACCCTTCCGATCGATCCGGCCTTGCGTGATGAATTGAGCGTGATCTTGCAAACGGGAACCATCCCGTAAGAGCAGGAGGAGTAAAGAAGCATGTCAAGAATCAAGGGAATTGATGCATTGGAAATCCTGGATTCCAGAGGCAATCCTACGATACAGGTCGCAGTCCATCTGGAGAGCGGAGCGCATGGCGTAGCGAAAGTCCCCTCGGGGGCCTCGACGGGAAAGCGCGAGGCCATCGAACTTCGCGATGGGGACAAAAAGCGATACGGAGGCAAGGGCGTACTGAAGGCCATCAATAATGTAATGGGAGAAATTCAGAGCGCTGTTGTCGGCTTCGAAGGCGACCAGCCCAGCCTCGACAAAAAGCTGATTGAACTCGATGGCACTCCCAATAAAGCCCGGCTTGGCGCCAACGCCATTCTGGGAGTTTCACTGGGTTATGCCAAAGCTTGTGCTGCGGAAGAAAATGTTCCCCTTTACCGGCACCTTACGCTGCGTGGACTGTATCTTCTGCCCGTACCCATGTTCAACGTGCTTAACGGTGGCCGCCATGCCGACAACAACGTCGATTTCCAGGAATTCATGATCGCGCCGGTCGGGGCTCCGAGCTTCACTGAAGCCCTTCGGGCTGGTTCAGAGACCTTCCAGGCCCTCAAGGCAATTCTCCATGAAAAAGGGTATGAAACAAGCGTCGGAGACGAGGGGGGATTCGCGCCTCGGCTCAAGTCTAATGAAGAAGCAATGGACCTGCTTCTTGCTGCTATCGAAAAGGCGGGCTATAGACCCGGAGATGACATTGCCATCAATCTGGATCCTGCTGCAAGCGAGTTTTATGAGCAAGGATCGTACGTCTTTCGAAAGTCGGACCAGTCCAGACACACTTCGGAAGCTATGATCTCCATTTGGGCGGAGTGGTTGGACCGTTATCCGCAGATCTACTCGCTCGAAGACGGCCTCGCCGAAGACGACTGGACCGGCTGGCGTGAGTTGACAGCGCGTCTGGGTCATCGCGCCCAGCTTGTGGGAGATGACATCTTTGTTACGAATACAGAGATCTTCAGGAAAGGAATTCAGGAAGGCATCGCCAATTCAATTCTGATCAAGCTAAACCAGATCGGGACGGTCACTGAGACCCTGGAGTGCATTGAACTCGCCCACCGGAATGGATACACCGCAGTCATTTCACATCGCTCAGGAGAAACGGACGATACGACCATTGCCGATCTGGCGGTGGCGGCGGGCACCGGCCAGATTAAGTCAGGTTCGGTGTGCCGCGGAGAAAGGATTGCCAAGTATAACCGGCTTCTCGAAATCGAGAATGAGCTTGGCGGAAGGGGGCATTATGCCGGACGAAAAGCCTATGAACGCTGGCGGCCCGTTTCGACGGGAGGCGCAGGCCGTTGATGTGATGACCGGCGAAGGAAGCGCCGGTCCGAGGACCTCCTCGAACGCTGCGGGCGAACGGTTGCGCAATTACGACCGGCTTAGGCTCGGACTTGCGTCCCTTATTCAAAGCGCCCTGCGCCTAATCAGCGAAAAAGACAATCCTGAAGCATACCGCCAGTGTCGTGACCTGCTGACAAGCCTGGCGGAGGACCGCTTCACCCTTGCTGTCGTAGGGCAATTCAATCGTGGAAAAAGCTCGTTAATGAATGCCGTGCTTGGCATGGACCGCCTGCCTGTCGGCATTGTACCGTTGACCTCGGTGATTACGAAGGTGTCTTATGGCAACCCCGAACGTGCACTGATTGAGTTTCGAGGGTCGTCATTGAAAGATGAAATTCCCCTCGATCGGCTTGCGGACTTTGTTACGGAAGCAGGGAACCCGGGCAATCAAAAACAGATTGAAGCGGCGGAAGTGCAGCTTCCCTCTGAATTTCTGCGCCGGGGACTGTTTTTTGTGGACACCCCAGGAGTCGGTTCGTCAATCTCCGCTAATACCTTTACGACAGAACGATTTTTGCCGCAGGCGGATGCGGTCATATTCGTCACAAGTTTTGATTCGCCGCTGGGACAGTCAGAACTGGAATTCTTCCGTAAAGTCCGAGAGCACGTCCGGAAAGTCTTTCTTGTAGTTAACAAGAGCGATCTGGTCAAACCGCAGGAGAGAGAGCACGTGCTGAATTTCATAAGGCAACGCCTCGAGGAAGAGGCGGGCCTTCGCGAGCCGCGTCTTTTTGCACTTTCAGCGTTGGCCGGACTGGAAGCAAAACTTTCTGCTTCCGAGCGGCGGCTTTCCGAAAGCGGGCTTCCGGCGCTTGAGCAAAGTCTGGTCGAGTTCCTGACAAGGGAAAAAACCGGAGAAGTTCTGCTGCGTATTTGCGAGCGAGCGTCGTTGCTTCTTGAAGACGTCCGGCTGAAAACGCAGACCCAGACAGGTACAGATGAGCCTCCTTTGCCCAAAACTCCAACCGAACACTCCGCCATGGTAAATGCCGGCGCTGCAAAACCGAACCGCGCCCAGAGCAGCGCCTTGGGCGAGATTATTGGCCAACTGATAAAGCTGCGAGAAGAACTGCAAGGCGAAGACCGGAATGCTGCAGCACCACGCCTGGAAATCAAACCGGTCCCAGAAGCGGAACTCATGGAGGCGGCGAGGAAAGCGTGCCTCGTCTGCACTCGCGTAGCGGACAGCATGATGAAGTTTATGGCACAGTTCCAGTACCAGGTTTTTTCAAGCGAAGCTGAGCGTACCGCTCTTGCGCGCCATGGCGGGCTGTGCCCCTTGCATACCTGGCAATACGCTGAGATCGCCTCACCGCAGGGCATCTCTTCTTCGTATCCGCGAGTCCTGATGGAGGTAAGCAGCCGGCTTAGCCGCCTGGCCCGCTCCGAGACTCCGGTCAGCTTGTCGGCGCGCACGAACGCCCTGACAACCGGACCGGACAAATGTAGCGCCTGTCAGGCGCAGGCTGAAGCAGAAAATAGCGTGCTCGACGAAATCACCGGGCAATTGACGCCTCCCGGCGCCAAGGAGCCTTCGAGCTTGCCTGTCTTATGCTTATCGCATTTGAGCGCGGTTTTGAAGAGACTTCCGAATGATGGCCTGGCACGCCGGCTTCTTGAATTCGAAGCGGTGCTCTTCGAAAGGCTGGCTGAAAACATGCAGCGTTACGCCCTGAAGCATGATGCGCTCCGCCGCCACCTGAACAGCGCCGATGAGCGCATAGCCTATCATCATGGGCTTAGCCAGCTGGTGGGAGACAAGCGATTGCAGGCACCTTGGCACGTTGAGAAACTTATATAATTGCTTGACAGAAGCGATAAGCAATGTTATAAGTTATAAATAGGCGATGGGGTTCGCCGTACAAAGTCCTGTTATCAGGGACTGATGACCCCTACCGGAGAGATTGGTAGCGGGTTGATTAGTCCGCCTTCTTCTCTCCACCGATTCAGCACTCATGAAACGCGAAGGTAACGCTATGCGCGTGTTCCGGACACCCTATTCCTGATTTCAAGGTGATGGAGTTCGCCTTGGGTAGTCCCTGCACTCGCGGGGTGATAACTCCTGCCACGGCACAATGACACTGCCGTGACAGGAGTTTTTTATTTTCGCGCTATGGGCGCTTGAAGTTTGGAGGAAATATGAGCAGCAATGTCGTCACCCTTAGGGGCAGGATCAGCAGTCCGGACCAGAGGGCCATCGGATCCAGAATGCACGCCCTTGAACAGGCTTGCCACAGTTTGTTGGACCTTTGCCATCCCTGTGACTCGCCGTTTGTCAGGCGTGATGGCCTCTCTTATCAGGCCGCAGAGGTTGTCCATCGCCTGGCTTCCCGGCTCCTCTCACAGATTTCACAGGCAGCCTGGGAACTCGGCCTCAACCGGACCCTTCAAAACGCCGGCGAGGAAGCTTTTTCCGTTGTATCCAGAATGAAGGAAATCGTCCGGGAGCTTGAGAATTTGAAGAGCAGTACCGCGAATGAAGACGTTGAACCGTACCTTCAAGCGTTTGCGCAGGAGTCTCTCCGTATCCTGAACGACGTCAGTCATGTTGTTGGCAACACGCGGCGGGAACCCTATCTTGCCGGCCAGGGAGGCACAAATCATGATTAGCGCTTGGGATTGCCGATCCGTATTCCGGGCTGAAACTCAGAATGAGGTCCCGCCCGAATTCCGTGCAGTGTATGACCGGTTGGTCGGGATCAATGGGCTCCCGAGCTTTGGGTTATTCACACCGATCGTTCGAGAGCGCGCTCGCCTCCTTTCTCACTGGTCACCTCCCAGGCTCATTCTGGTGTTCCGGGACTCTCTGGCCCTGCTGTCGCTGGATACGCGGACAGACCTAGTCATAACCTATGAATTGAGCCGCGACGATTTCCTCGGTTTCGGGCTTGCGGAGTTCCTGTTGGACGCCTGGTTAACTTTCTATCACAGGGAATTTCCCGGGGGCAGGAAAATCCACTATCCCACGGCAGAAAAGTATTATTATTCAGAGCTGGCAAGGTTTCTTATTGTCTGGTCTTCCCGGGAAGACCCGGCCGCGCAGGTCCTGTTTCACACCTCGATAGCGATCCAGGGCATACCAGCAAAATTCTCCGGCTGGCTTGAGTCCCATCCTGAACTGGGCGTAGTGATCGAATACTTCTTCCAGCCAGCCATGGCACCTCACGGGCCGCGACAGGAGTCATTTTCCAATTTACTCTTCGTTGCTGCTTCGCGGGGGATTGTTTCCCTCGAAGAGCATTTCCCGGGCAATCCCCGGAAATTCGGTATGGAAATGACCTTCCTGCCGCATGCTCGTGTAAAATCGGTTGATTGGATTGAGCCTGCGGATAACAAGCATGCGGTCATTGAGATATCCATCAAGGGTGCGCTCGCGCGATCGCGAATGCATTGGCCTGTGTTCGCGGGTCTCCGTCCTTATGCTCTTCGATGGATTCGAACGGTAAACGAGGGGGCCGAGACTGTGGTGAGATTTAAGGATCCGGAGGCCAACGGGCCAGTCAGGGTGAACGACCAGGAAACGCGAAGCGACCCTGAACCTTCCGTGACGGTGGATAACTATCATGTCAGATGGGGAAGGAACTAAAGCGCTCATCGAGCAGCTTCGGGATCCCATCCAGAGCCACAGGGCTGTGCTGGCCCTGGCTATGAAGGGGCCCGATGCTGTGCCCGCATTGGCGGAGTTCTTACGGTCTTCGAAGCCGTCCAGTTTGTCTGAACCGAGGCTGATGGCCGTTGAATGCCTGAGCATCCTGAAAGGACCGGAAACGCTTAAAGCTTCGATCTCAGTCTGCAGCCAGAGGCTCAACGAGATTGCGGATCCCATTGTTCGTCTTGCGGAAGAAGCTGTTGTCAGCAGTGCTGCTTTAGCCCTGGCTGATTATCCCGATGATGATTCGGCTCGAGAAACGCTTTTGAAGCTTCTTCAGGAAAAGCCCCTTGTCGGGGTGGCTGAGGCTTTTGAAAAGCTGAAAGACCCTCGTGCTATTTCCGGGCTGGTGGCCTGGCTGGAAGAGGACTTCGTTGCGGAAGCCGCCTGGCGGGCAATTGTAGCTTGCGGACGCGCGGCCGTTCCGCTGCTTATCGAGTCTTTGAAAGAGAAGCACGTCCGCTACGGGACTGAAACCAGTGCGAGCCGGCGCCGGCGCGGTCGCGTACTTGCAATTCTTAGAGAGTTGGCAGAGCCTGCTGACGTTGCGGGTCTCGAGGACTTGCTGGAGGACCCGGTGGAGGGTGTCCGGTGGAATGCTGTGCACCTGTTTGTGGAGAAGGGCAGCGATCCCCAAAAGCAGCGCGCTTTCCAAGTGGGGATGGCGTTTCTTGATTCAGCGGACAGCTTCATGCGGTCCGAATGTGAGGAGTTGTTGCTTGCGCATTTCGACCTGGTGCGGGATTTGATCGAGCAGGAAATTGATCGCCGGCGAAGGGAGGGAGAAGCGGAAGAAAGTTTCGAGCCGCGCGAAACCACGTTGGGAATTCTCTGCCGGATTTTCCGCAAGGGCTGCCGGGCGACTGGAACAGCGAGGACAGTACCTTCAGGATAGCTTCCGCCAGGAGTTACGGGGCCCGGTCTTGTGCTAAGTTGTCCTGGTTTTTTGTGAAGGGTGCCACCGGATGAGCCTGACGTATTTCTGTCCTTCCTGCTGGAGTGAAGTCGAGACGGAGATCATTTGCCCGAAGTGCGGCCAGGACCTGCATGAGTTCTCAGGCAGGAGTTACGAGGAAAAGCTGATCAGCGCCCTGCGGCATCCCGAGCCCACCGTTCCCGTTCGCGCCGCAACAATTCTCGGCGAAATTGGATCGCGAGCAGCGGTTGAGCCACTGATTGAAATCGCCACGTCAACGAAGGACCTCTACCTCCAGGAAGCGGCGGTCGAGGCCCTTGGGCGAATTGGTGACGTTCGGGCGCTGGCATGTCTTGAAGATTTCAGCCGGGAAGGCGCTGTCCGTGTCAGGGCCGCAGCGAAGCGCGCACTCGCGGCCTTCAAGGACCGTCAAGATGCGTCCAAAAGATGAGGCAGTTACCCGACGGGCCCAAACCACCCTTGAGCATGGCGGAACGGTCCCCTTTTTTGACCGCGAGCGCGAATCGCGCCGGATTGAGGAGGCCCTGAAATCCGGAGAAAGCATGATGATCTCCGGCCCGGCTGATATTGGCAAAACCGCTCTGATGCTGACCGTGATGCGCAGTCTGCCGCGCGAGCTTGCCGGCAGATGCATATACATAGGCGGCTTCAGAGACCTTCAGGACCTTTTGCGGAATTTACTCAAGTCCCTGCAACAGGCCGACAGTTCAGGCCTTCGTCAGCAGCTCAAGGCAGAGCGGGTTTCATCGGGAGCCTTCGACCAGTGGCTGAAGATGCTTCCCAGTTCCAGGCTGAAAGGAGTGCTCTACCGGTCCGTCCAGACGGGTGATTACCGGATCATTCTTGATCACGTTCCGCCGCTCACCCATGCCACGGCGAAGATCATCAAAGAGCTCTTCTGGATGCGCAATACGCCGGTCATCCTGCTTATGCGGAACGGCCAGAAATCCCGGTCCACGCAGTTCGCGGATTTTTTCTATTGGAGCGATCGCCAGTGCCTGACGCTGGGGCCATTGCCTGAGACATCAGCCTGCGACCTGCTCGAGGCCTGCATCGAAAAGCATAGTTTGTCCCGGTTCGATCTCGAAGAGTTTCGAGAAGAGGTCCTGCTGCGGAGCGGTTGCGTGCCGGGGGCGATCGTGAAAATGTGCGCCCTTGCCGCCGACCCGCGGTATCAGTATGGATCGCGCATCAAAACGAAGCTCGTGCATATTGACTACCTGATGTGCGGCTCGAGTTTGCACCCTTCGAGTGGAAGAAAAAGCCGCTGACGCCACGACAGTTGCGCGTAACGATCCAGGGAAAATTACTTGCTCTGTTCAGAAGTCGTACGAAGTCCCTTAATACCGTCTGATTCCCCGCGGAGGCCGGCCAGGAAACGAATTGCCCGTTCCGGTGAAGACCATTCTCTTCCCCTGGGCTCATGTTTGTAACAATAGTCGTGCTTGCGCTGGAATTCGCGCAGTTCACTGATGAGCTGCCGAATGTGTTCGGTGGCAAGTTGCTTGACGATGCTTGCAGCGGTTGTTGAAGTCCAGCGCTTCAGGGCAGCTTGAACGTGGTTGATGCAGAGACCGACTGATCGTTGATATCGCCCGCAAAATTCCTTGTCGTCCAGCAATTCTTCAAGCGTTGAGAGGTATCGTTCTTCGGTACTTCGGGCAATCTCACACGCAAGGCACCCGTTGGCAGGAAGGGGAGCCGATTTCTGCTTCTTCACCAGCTTTCGAAGTTGCAGACGGCTTGTCTTACCCGCAGGCCGACCCTGGCCCAGCTTTTCGAGATCTTTCCCAAAGGCCTCAAGAAGGTTCTCGCAAAGAATTGCTACGCCGAACCCGCCGGCCCAGCATTCCTGCTCAATTGCTTTAGCTTCCCAAAAGTGTTCCCGGCAAAAGCCCCGGCCGTCTAAAAACTCCTGCCGCACGAGGCTGGACATCATGCCCTCATACAGGAAGCTGTGGATATACCGGCGGGTTGCCTTCCTGGAAGCAAAGCAAACTGGGCATTCGCCGCTTGAAAGGCCTTCCTGTAAGGCAATCTTAGCGAGGACGAATGGCGGACGTTTGGTCGGCCGGTCTGTAGGAGATGGTTGATTCATTGCATCACAAAGGGAACACAGGTTTCGGCGTTTTCAGTTACCGCCTCAGGGGGCTTGTCCGAGGGAGCATAACCCATCATCAGACCACTTGCTCAACCTGAGAGGCAGAAAGCGCAGAAAGATCGCGCCGAATCGCTTCTGCTTCGTCGGCGCCCGGAGTTCTGGTCGTGGAAAGGCGTTCAAGTTGGGCACGATAAGCGTCGGCGTGAGAATCAAAGTGGCGTTGAAGGTCAGCCATAGTTTTACGGGTCCACAATTCCAGCATATTCCCATACCTTTGGAATGCCTGATCCACGCCTGGACCGATCTGGTCCTTCAATTTTCTCCTGATGCGCGCTTCTGTTAACCCTTTGCCCAACGGTGCCAGAAGGCCTTTCCGGAGTTCGACCTCGAGAGGGCCGGGATCAAAGCGCGGCATTTCTTTAATAAGGTTCGTCAGCTCTTCCTCAGCCGGAGGAACATTCACCTCCAAAGCCTCCGCAGCGTTCACAAGCGCTTCTGCAAGCATCTGTGCAAACCCACGGATCTTTTCAAAGATCTGATTCGCGCCAACAGTGGCCGTTTCGGCAAGACTGCGGGCAACCAACTCGCTGACATCAGCAACGGCAGTTTTGTTGTTGAACCATTGATCGGCAATAGCGGAGGACGCTCGGGAGATTGCCACATCGCCCCAGCCATGGATTGCGTCTGAAGCCTTGAGACAAAACGAGTTCACTTCCTCAAATTTCCCCGCCGCCTGTCGCAACTTCGTTTCAGCCGATCGCAGGCGTTGCCCGTGTTGCCTCGCCCCTTTTTCGGAGAGTTCAAGCTGCACTCTTAATGCCGCCTCGACCGATTCGCGCAACGCACCGACCTTCCGGCGCAGCGAGTTCTGCGCTAACTCCCGGTACTTTGCGTAAAGAGGCTCAATTTCACTGCGGAACCATTCGTCCAACAGCTTTGCATGGCCGTCTTTGATGCTTATTGGCTTGACTGAAATTTCAAGGCCGAGCTGCGACTTGAACTGTGCGGAGATGTATTCCAATGATCGTTCGCGGTCTTCAGGCACCAGCAGGTCCGCCTTACTCATTATGACCCGGGCAGGGATGGCTGCTTCGTACAACCGTTGCACCGTGGAAACGTCTTCCTCGGTCAGGGTGGATCCGGCGTCAACCAGGATCACGCCGAGGTCGCACTCCGGAAGATAAGCCATTGTCTCGGCAGCCCCGGCAGTAGCCAGCGAACCGAGACCCGGCGTGTCCACAAATACGATCCCATCCTGCAGCCGTTCAGACGGCAACTCGACCGTGATCTTTGTCACGTGCTTTGTATTGCCGGGGTTATATTGCTCGCTCACATACTCGTACAGCCGCCCGATTGCCACCGCTTCGGATTTCCCGTCCAGATAAGAAATCCTCACTTGCGGCGCCGCGCTGTAGGCAATGCGCGTAGGAATTGCCGTGATCGGATTAACTCCCACGGGAAGCACGTCGGCGCCGAGAATATGGTTCAAGAGGGAAGATTTGCCCGAGCTGACCCGTCCAAACAATGCGATCTGGAAGCTTTTAGACTCGATTTTGTCCAGAATGATCGACAGAGCGGGTCGAAATTCAATCAATCCATGGCCATTGATGACCTGTTCGAGCTTTTTGAGGACCCTGATTTCATTGCCCGTCTGCGCCAGGCGCTTGAGCCGGCCTTCCAGATCCTGTCCGAGCCCTTGCGCCAGGTACGCGCTGAGTTTCCGAACTAGGCTCGACATCTCATTCACAACCCCATTGAGTTCAGGAACAACCGCATGGGAGACTTCTCCATAGCCTCGCAGAGCGTCAGGGCGGCATTCGGCAAATGTAACGTCTGCAAACTCCAGGTTGACGCGGATCGAATGCGTTGCACCGAACTGAGGTCCGGGAGGGGTAATTCCCAGGCTCTTCAAGGCCTGCACCATTTGCGCTCGGACCCTGGCAATATAGTCCTGAACAACCTTTGCCTGGGCCGGAGTGAGATCATTCCGGTATTTTGGAAACGGCGATCGGGAGTCTGATGCATGAAGAATAGATTCGATCTCCGACAAAAGCTGATCGACATATTTGAAACCGGTAAGAACCCGGTTTGCCTGATACGGATTGAGGGAATCGCGCGGGGACATTTCAGCTCACGCACAAGCACAATCAAAAACGGCGGAGGGAACCAGGGATTATTTCAGGCGAAGGATAAGGCGTGATTACGTTGGCATCACCCTTCTCCATAGGACCCCTCCAGGAGTTATCTTCCCCATCGGGGCGGTTAAGGGCGAACTCCAACGCCTGATCAAATTATCAGCCTCGCTTGTCTCCGCAGTCAAGCGATGCTGGTAGCCTCTTTGGTGCATTCCACTGCAAGCCCAGGCCCCCCGGCGAGTCCGGAATCTAGCAGAATGACGAAAGCACATGGATGCAGGGCAGGGAGCGGAACGAAGCTCCGTCTCCTGATCAACAGGTTGCAGAATTAACCCGGATTCCGAAGTTGAAGCCCGAAATCTGCTCGAAATAGGGCCTTGGGCACGGGCGGTCTCCCTCACGTTGACGGTTCAAGTTTCAACTTCGGCGAAGTTGGAACGAAGTAAGCTAACAGGCGGTCGAACAAGGCGTTACGGTGTTCGAGGCCTCCCCAGGCCGAGGAGAGATGAAGGACCGTGCGATGCCCGGCTCGGCCCAGAATGGCTCCGCACAAGAACACCTCGACGCGCAAGCTGGCCGGTTGCCGATAGCGCGGCATGCCGGCGGCGCGTTGGAATTCCGCCAGCAGATTGAACAGCATCAGGATCGCCAGAAAAGCGGCTTCCGTGGCGAAGAATTCGTGCAGGCAGAAATC